>Ga0366792_1008_pt1 | contig 72020 bp, 60 predicted proteins | sample TotcelN113001N11_FD_207037 | JGI IMG/M metagenome (GOLD analysis project Ga0366792, IMG submission 207037) | Enriched cells from coal bed in the Powder River Basin, Montana, United States - Total cells N11 rep2 HSBNCT.N11.300.1.N11 ... | reverse complement strand
CAAATCTCGCGGGTCATAGTTGTTTTCACTCATAAGACTCTTTCAAACGATAAATTCTTGTCGTTAGAGGAAAGCAACAGGCATGCTCCAGCCTGTTGTTGCGGATAGTAAGGTTGATGCAGCCGGGTTCACATAATCGGCAATGCTGCTTTTGTTTTCGGCGCAAGTATTTAAATATTTATAGGCAAATTGCCTAGTTGCCTTAAGGAAATTCCGTATATGTGCGGACTATCCCCGGCCTTCTCCGGGTTTCGGGCCTGTCGGCGGCGAGGCACGCATTCTCAAGCATTGCAGAGGGAACCGCTGCGCTACTGTTCATGATTTCCCGATTTTCCGGAATGAGCCTCTGCTCCGGCGCACGCGCCTACATTGTTTCCGGAATGTAAGCATTTTCCCTACGTCAGCTAGGAAATAGACCTATAAAGAATCGGGACGCCGCCGCCGAAAACGTCAATAACATTCTTGCAATCAGCGGAATCCAAACGTAGGAACGACTATCGAAAACCCTTGCCGGCGATTAGCTCCAGGGGATCCGTCAGACATTCATATGTAAGAGATTCAAATGAACACAGCAAAGTCAATTTTGCTGAACAGCGCCGGGAAATTATTCATGCATTCAAGCGAGAACAAAGTGGAAAAATCCGCCCATGCCTATCTGTGCCGTTTTTATCCTGCGGCCATGGGGCTTGGCGGCGGAGCATCTGTCATTGCCGTTGGCGACTTGAATTGGGTGGCGGCAAGCCTTGCTATCGCTCTTGCCGCGGCCGGAGTTATTTTTAGCTGGCTGACAGCCGCTTCCGGGAAAGACAGCGCAGGGAACGGTCTTGAAGCCTTCCTTGCAAGCCAGCAGGAATTCGGCGAGAACATGGCGCCCCTCTGGGCCGGGCATATCGAAGCATCAAGGGAGCAGATGGATAGCGCCATATCGGCCCTGGCAGAGCGTTTTGCAGGGATTGTCGACCGACTGGACGATACCGTCCATGCATCCGGCATGGCGTCCGGATCGATAGGCGATCGGGAAGGAGGCCTGGTCGCGGTCTTTGCCAAAAGCGAAAGGGAACTCGGGTCTGTTGTCAGTTCCCAGAAAATATCAATGGCCAGCCTGACTGGCATGGTGCAAAAAGTACAGGGACTGAACCAGTTCACAGGGGAATTGCAGGAAATGGCAACCGATGTCGCCAAGATTGCCACTCAAACCAATCTGCTGGCCCTGAACGCCGCCATAGAAGCGGCCCGCGCGGGAGAACTGGGGCGGAGCTTCGCCGTAGTTGCCAAAGAATTCCGCGCATTGTCGATTCAATCGGGCGACACCGGCAAACGCATTGCTGAAAAAGTCCGCATCATCAGCGCCGCCATAACCGAAACGTGCAGCGCCGCCGAAGCCTCCATCCAGGAGGAAGGGAGCTCGATGATGGCCTCCGAAGCGGTCATCGGATCGGTGCTGACGGGGTTCCGGGACATCACCTCGGCCCTGACCGAGTCGAGCAAGCTCCTCCAGGATGAAAGCGTCAACATCAAATCGGAAGTCGGAGATGCGCTGGTCCAGTTGCAGTTTCAGGATCGCGTAAGCCAGATACTCACCCACGTCAAGACCAGTATTGAACATCTTCCCGTATTCCTGGCAGAGCACCAGCAGGCCTGCCTGGAAAGCGGCGCGCTCCGGCCGCTCCATGCGACAGCAATGATGGCAGACATGAAAAACACCTACGTCATGAAGGATCAGCATGCCATCCATGACGGCAGCAAAACCGTAAGCCAAGACAATTCCGACATCACTTTTTTCTAGAGATCAATATGGCAAAGACAATCATGATTGTGGACGACTCCGCCTCGATGAGACAGGTGGTCGGGATCGCACTAAAGAGCGCAGGCTATGACGTAATAGAGGGCAGGGACGGCGTGGATGCCCTGGCCAAGCTGACCGGGCAAAAAGTGCATCTCATCATCAGCGACGTCAACATGCCCAACATGGACGGCATCACCTTCGTCGCGGAAGTGAAGAAACTCCCTAGCTACAAGTTCACCCCGATCATCATGCTGACGACCGAATCCGACGAGAACAGAAAGCGCGCCGGACAGGCCGCCGGCGCCAGGGCATGGGTCGTCAAGCCGTTCAAACCGGAACAAATGCTCAACGCGGTACAGAAGCTGTGCCTGCCATAACACCGGCGCGTTGACGAAGAGCCATAACAGGCAGGAGAAAAGCGCATGAAGAAGACTAAAACGAACGATAAAAAGATGGAAATGCTGCGGGTCGAGGGCGAAATGACCATTTACCGCGCGGAGGAGCTCAAGCAGATGCTGCTCGCCCCGCTGGAACATGCCGCCGCACTGGAAATTGATCTTTCCGCCGTAACCGAACTGGACACTTCCGGGCTGCAACTCTTGATGCTCGCCAAGAAAACCGCACAGGCCAGGCAGGCCGAACTGCATCTGGTCAGGCACAGCCCGGCGGTGCTGGAAGTATTTGAATTGCTCAATCTGGCGCCTTATTTTGGCGATCAGCTCGTTATTCAACCCCGGGCCTGAACCGCCCCACTCTTCGAGCTATCAACATGAATCTTGATCTAGCGCTACAGACGTTCATTCATGAAGGCCGCGAACTATTGACGGACATGGAGAACGCCTTGCTCGTCATCGAGCAGTCGGAAGAAAAAACCGAACTGGTCAATGCGATTTTTCGAGCCGCCCACACCATCAAGGGTTCCTCCGGACTATTCAGCCTCGACCACATAGTTGCCTTCACCCATGTAGTCGAAAGCCTGCTTGACCACGTTCGCGACGGCAAGCTCGAGATCGCGGATCAGATGGTGGCCGTCCTGTTGTCCTGCTGCGACCATATCGGCTCGATGATCGAGGCGGTAGCCGCGGGACAAACCGGCCCTGACGAGGAAATGATCCTGCGCGGCGCTCCACTGCTGGATCAATTGCGCTCCCACATGGCCCCTGCAAAGCAGGCTGTGGCCACCATAGAGATCGCGCTCGACGACGTCGATGTGACGGACCGGATCGAGAGCGAAGGCGGCGAAACCGATCACTGGCATATCTCGGTGCATTTTGGCATGGATGTCCTGAAAAACGGCATGGATCCGCTGTCGTTCATCCGTTACCTCAACACGCTGGGAAGCATCAGCGGCATTGTCACGCTGCACAGAGCGATCCCGGCCGCCGAGGAAATGGACCCGGAAGCGTGCTATCTGGGTTACGAAATCGCCCTGCGGAGCGCCTGCAGCAAGGCTGACATCGAGGGCGTATTCGAATTCGCGAGCGACGACTGCAGGCTGCGCATACTTCCGCCCCGCAGCCAGGCTTCGGAATACATTCGCCTGATTGAAAGCGCGCCCGATGAAGCCTCTCTCATCGGCGAGTTGCTGGTGCGTTGCGGCACCTTGACCGAAACGGAGCTGAAAGCCGCGCTAAACCTGCAAAGCTCCACCGAGCCTCCCCAGAAAATCGGCACCATCCTGGTCGAGCAAAATACAGTGCATCCTGTCGTCGTCGAGGCCGCCCTTGCCAAGCAGAAACAAGTGCGCGAATCGCAGACCAAGGAAAACCAGACGATACGGGTCGATGCGGACAAGCTGGATCAGTTGATCAATCTGGTGGGCGAGTTGATTATCGTCGGGTCCGGCGTCAACCTGATTGCGCAACAATCCGTCAATTCCGAATTGCAGGAACGCACCTCCAAACTGAACAGCCTGGTCGAAGACATACGCGACAGCGCGTTGCAGTTGCGCATGGTCAAGATCGGCGCCACGTTCAAGCGGTTCCAGCGCGTGGTGCATGACGTTTCAAGGGAGTTGGGCAAGGACATCGAACTCGTGATAGAGGGCGAAGATACCGAACTCGACAAAACCGTGGTGGAGCAGATCGGCGATCCGCTCATGCACCTGGTCAGGAACGCCCTCGACCATGGAATAGCACCTCCGGATGTCCGGGTCGCGCGCGGCAAGCAAGCCAAAGGCATGCTCAAGCTGAACGCCTACCACGACTCGGGCCATATCGTGATCACCGTCAGCGACGACGGCGGCGGACTCAAGCGCGAAAGGATACTTGCCAAGGCCATTGAGAAAGGATTGGTCGACCCGAATCAAACGCTTACTGATGACGAAGTCTACGGCCTGATTTTCGAACCTGGTTTTTCCACCGCCGACCAGATCAGCAACCTGTCTGGACGCGGCGTCGGCATGGACGTGGTGAAGCGCAACATTACCGCCCTGCGCGGCAGCGTCGGGATTCACAGCGAAGAAGGCGTCGGCACCACCGTATCGGTGCGCCTGCCCCTTACGCTCGCCATCATCGACGGATTCCTGGTCGAGATCGGCAACTCGGTCTTCGCCATACCGCTAGACATGATCGAGGAATGCATCGCCTACTCCGCGGAACCCGGGCACGACTATACCAACCTGCGCGGCCAGGTGCTGCCGTTCGTGCGCCTGCGCGAGCTATTCGAGGTCGAGGGCGAGCCCGCCCGGCGCGAAAACATCGTGGTGCTCAAGCACGGGGATTTGAAGGCGGGACTGGTGGTGGATACGCTTCTGGGCGAATTCCAGACCGTCATCAAACCGCTGAGCAAATTATTCAACCACGTCAAGTGCATCAGCGGTTCCACCATTCTCGGAAGCGGCGATGTGGCGCTGATCCTGGATGTTCCCGCACTGGTCGGCCTGTGCATCAGCAACGAGAAGAAGTCCACTCATGACAGCCAGCTTCTGGAAGCGCATCGGGCATGAACAATCCATCCAACAAACATGCCGGCATGAACGCCTGCGACATGAATCCGGCAATGTCAGCAGCGCCCTTGCAGCCGCAAGCTGAAGTCCAGGCGCACCCTGCCCCGCAATCTTCCCTTCATACCGGGCCATCTTTTTTCACTTTGCATTCAAGAGGAAATAATCATGTTGAGTAACCTGAAGATAGGACAACGGCTCGGGATCGGCTTTGCCGTCACGCTTGCCCTGCTCATCGCCATCGCCACCTTCAGCGTCGTGCGCATCAATATGCTGGACAAGGATATCGGCGTCGTCATAAATGAAAACATCCCGCGAATGGTGCATGCCAACAATGTCATAGAAGGCGTCCATAATGTCGCCCGCGCCCTGCGCAACATGCTGCTTCTCAAGGATCCGAACGAGGTCAGGAAGGAACTTGACACCGTCCTCGAACAGAGAAAAATCGTTGCCGAGTATCTCGACAAGCTCGATAAGAGCATCCCGAGCGAAAAAGGCAAGGAACTGCTGAAAAAAATCGTCAGCGACCGCGCCGCCTACGCGGTGGTGCAAGACCGGATCATGGAAAATGTGCGCCTGGGCAAACGCGAAGAGGCAACCCTGCTTCTGGTAAACGAGCTGCGCACCCTGCAGAATAACTACCTGGGATCAGTCAGGGCCCTGGTCGACTTCCAGACCGATATCCTGAAAGTCAAGGGCAAGGAGCTGGACGATCTTGCCATAAGCACGTCGCGCCTGACGATGGCTATTGCCGCAATCGCCGCGCTGCTATCCCTGGTAATCGGATTCCTGATCACGCGCAGCCTCACCGGCCCCACAGGCAAGCTGGTCGACGGCGTCAACAAGATGGCAGTCGGCGACTTCAACTTCAAGCTCGACATCAACAGCAAGGACGAGGTGGGCGTGCTCGCCGATGCCGTGCGTTCGGTGCAGTCAGCGGTGCAGGCGATGATAATCGACGCCAACATGCTGTCGCAGGCGACAGTTGACGGCAACCTTGAGGCGCGGGTCGACGTCACCAAGCACCAGGGCGACAACCGCAAGGTGGTGAAAGGCATGAATGCCGTGATGGAGGCCGTCAACACGCCGGTGCAGGAACTGCGCGACGTATTGGGCGCAATCGAGCACGGCGACCTGACCCTGCCGATGAAGAAGCAGTACGACGGAACATGGGACGAACTCAAGACCGCCGTCAACAACATGCTCGGCACGCTGTCGCAGGTGGTGACCGACGTCAACAACGGCGCCCAGGCGCTGGCAAGCGCCTCCGAGGAAGTCAGCGCCACGGCGCAATCGCTGTCTCAGGCTTCCAGCGAGCAGGCCGCGGGCGTGGAGGAAACCAGCGCCTCGATCGAGCAGATGACGGCGTCGATCACGCAAAACACCGAGAACGCCAAGGTCACCGACGGCATGGCCAGCAAGGCGGCAAGCGATGCGGCCGAAGGCGGCGAGTCTGTCAACGCCACGGTGGTGGCCATGAAGCAGATCGCCAACAAGATCAGCATCATCGACGACATCGCCTACCAGACCAACCTGCTGGCGCTGAATGCCGCCATCGAGGCAGCCAGGGCCGGCGAGCATGGCAAGGGCTTTGCCGTGGTCGCGGCAGAGGTGCGCAAGCTGGCCGAACGCAGCCAGGTGGCGGCGCAGGAAATCGGCCAGGTTGCCAGCAGCAGCGTGGAGCTGGCCGAGCGGGCCGGCAGGCTCTTGAGCGAGATCGTGCCGAGCATTCGCAAGACGTCCGACCTGGTGCAGGAGATCGCCGCCGCCTCGTCCGAACAGTCGTCCGGCGTGGTCCAGATCAATTCGGCGGTGACCCAGTTGAGCCAGACCACGCAGCAGAATGCGTCGAGTTCGGAAGAACTGGCGGCCACATCCGAGGAGATGAGCGGCCAGGCCGAGCAACTGCAGCAAACGATGGCGTTCTTCAAGCTGGATAACGCCGGCGCGGTCCAGGGAAAGGGAAATGGCCATTTCAAAACGGCGTCGGTTGCCAAGCCATCAACCAAGAAGCAGTCTGGGCTCAACGGATCCGGCAATAACGGCTATCCGGCGGCCGTTGCCGTCGACGAAAAAAGTTTCGCCAGATTCTAAGGGGAAACGCACATGAACGCACTTGTTCAGACACGCAGCCGGCAGGAGCCGGTTGCGGCGGCAGCCCAGGCGGCTGCCGAGCACAAACAATACCTGACATTCATGCTGGGCACCGAGATGTTCGCCATCGGCATTCTGGGCATCAAGGAAATCATCGAGTACGACGGCCTGACCGAAGTGCCGATGATGCCGGAATGCATTCGCGGCGTGATCAACCTGCGCGGAGCGGTCGTGCCGGTGATGGACTTGTCGGCGCGCTTCAGCAAGAGCATCACCGCCACGACCAAGCGCACCTGCATCATCATCGTCGAGATCGAAAGCGGCGGCGAACGGCATGACATGGGGGTCGTGGTCGACGCCGTCAACGCGGTGCTGGAGATTCCCTCCTCCGAGATCGAGCCCGGGCCTGCCTTCGGCGCGAAAATCCGCACCGACTTCATCGAGGGCATGGGCAAGGTCGACGGCAAATTCGTCATCATCCTCGACGTCAACCAGGTGCTATCAGTCGATGACATCGGCGCAATGGCACAGGTCGGAGAAGACGCATTATCCACTCCATAACAGTATTGGCAGAGTCACTTTGGATTGAATAACAATGAATACCGTATCCGTCATTACAGAGCAGGAATTCTCAAATTTCCAGGGCTTCATCTACGATGCCGCCGGAATCACCCTGACCGCGTCTAAGAAGCTGCTGGTCAGCAGCCGTCTGGCAAAACGGCTGGCGCAGTATCAGTTCAAGAGCTACGGCGAATATTTTCATCTGCTTAAAAGCGGAAATTCCCCGGTAGAAGTGCAGACCGCAATCGATCTGCTGACGACCAACGAAACCTATTTTTTCCGCGAACCGAAGCACTTCGATCTCTTGAGGGAACAAGCGCTGGCCGCCGCAAACCGGTCGCGCCCGTTCCGGGTATGGAGCGCAGCCAGTTCAACCGGCGAAGAGGCCTACAGCATCGCCATGGTGCTGGCGGATTGCATGGAGGGCACGCAATGGGACATTCTTGGCACCGACATCAGCGCGCGCGTGCTGGTGCGGGCTGCCGCCGGACACTATCCGCTGGAGCGCACCAAGAACATTCCGAAATCCTATTTGCAGCGTTTTTGCCTGAAAGGCATAGACGACCAGGCAGGCACCCTGCTGATCGAACGCAGCCTGCGCGGCAAAGTGAATTTCAGGCAGGCCAACCTGAACGCCGCCCTGCCTGAAATTGGCCTGTTCGACGTGATCTTCCTGCGTAACGTGATGATCTATTTCAACGACGAAACCAAGCGGCAGGTCGTCGCGCGCGTGCTGGCGCAACTCAAGCCGGGCGGCTATTTCTGCATCGGCCATTCGGAAACGCTGAACGGAATAAGCAGCGCCGTTCAACCTATGGCGCCCTCCATATACCGCAAGCCCTAGAGTCATGAATAGCCTAACCAAACCGATCGATGTCTTCTTGCAGCCGGGCGATTTTTTCGTCGGCGACGCGCGCCACAGGATCAGCACCCTTCTTGGCTCATGCGTTTCGATAACCCTGTGGCACCCGGAACGCAGGATCGGGGCAATTTCCCATTTTCTGCTGTCAAGCCGCAATCCGGATGGCGCCGCGTCCGGTCTCGATGCCCGCTATGGGCAGGAGGCGATGAGCCTGATGCTGCAGGAACTAAGGCGTCTGGGCGTGAGCCCGACCGAGTGCATAGGAAAGATTTTCGGCGGCGGCGACATGTTTCCCGACCAGGCGCGGCCCGGCATGATCAACGTCGGACAAAAAAACGGTGAATCGGCACGATCCCTGCTAATTTCCGAGGGAATTCAAGTCGTCTCCGAAAGCCTGTTCGGCATAGGTCATCGGCAAGTTATTTTCGACATTATTTCCGGCGATGTCTGGGCGCGCCAGATCAAGCCATTTGTCCCTCCCTTCATACGACACTGAGGAACAAATATGACACCAATCAAAGTCATGATAGTGGACGATTCCGCTGTCGTGCGCCAGGTAGTGGCCGCCATGCTCGAAGCCGACCCCGGCATCAAGGTCATCAGCGCTGTGGCCGACCCGATACTCGCCATGGCGAGAATGAACATCCAGTGGCCGGACGTGATCGTGCTGGACATCGAAATGCCGCGCATGGACGGGATCACCTTTCTCAAGAAAATCATGAGTGAGCATCCCACGCCGGTAATCATCTGTTCGACACTGACCGAAAAAGGCGCGCAAACCTCGATGGCAGCGCTCGCCGCCGGCGCGGTCACTATCATCACCAAGCCGAAACTCGGCCTCAAGCAATTCCTGACCGATGCGTCCAACGACTTGGTCACGGCTGTCAAGGCTGCCGCGCGCGCCAATGTCAAACGGCTGGTTGCCACCGAGAAGCACACGGCGGATGTCATCCTGACCGCGTCCGAGCACCGGAGCGCCATGATCCAGACCACGGAACGCGTGGTGGCGATCGGCACTTCCACCGGAGGCACGCAGGCGCTCGAATATGTCCTGACGGCGCTTCCGCGGGTAGCGCCCGGTATCGTGATCGTTCAGCACATGCCGGAGAAATTCACAGCCGAGTTTGCATCCCGGCTGAACGGCATATGCCAGATCGAGGTCAAGGAGGCGCAGCATCATGATCGCGTCATTCCGGGACGGGCGCTGATTGCTCCCGGCGGCAAGCACATGCTGTTGCGCCGCAGCGGAGCGCAATATTCGGTCGAGGTCGTTGACGGTCCACTGGTGAACCGGCACCGTCCTTCCGTCGATGTACTGTTTCGTTCGGTGGCGAAATGCGCCGGTTCGAACGCTCTCGGCATCATCATGACCGGTATGGGCGATGACGGCGCGGCGGGCCTGCTCGAGATGCGCAATGCGGGCGCGCAAACGGTCGCGCAGGACGAAGCAAGTTGCGTGGTGTACGGCATGCCCAAGGAGGCAGTCAAACGCGGGTCGGTCGAAAGGACGGTCTACCTGAGCGCCATCAGCCGCGAGATACTGCACCAGCTATACGTCATGCCCTGAGGCGCGGTACGCAGGCCTCAGTATCTGTCCGCGCCGGCGGAATCGTCCCGCCGGTATATGAACTTGTTGGCGATCTGGCTCGCTTCTTCTTCGGTGAATTCGCCGTCCTCGACCAACCGCCGCTTTAATTGGCCCAGCGTTTCCCCAACGATCTCGAATTCCAGGGTCGTTTCGGGGGCGTTGGCTATTACCCTGAACGCGGAGTCTCCGCCCTGCTCCGCGATTACGCGACGCTTGCCGATCTCATCGTCGTATACTTTAGTCCATTGGGTCATCCCGGATTCCCCTAAGCGAAGGCTATATCCCTTAAGACATTCCCCAAGGTGGAAAGTTTGGCTTTGCCGCGGCTGGCGCTTTCCTGTCATGGGGATAGGCCGACATGAATAGAACGGGCGCAGGGGAAAATAATTACTGGCGGAGGAAGATGAATTGTATTCACAGTTTCTGTGTGGAAACCTGTGGATAACCGCATATAGTTGCCGCAAGTGAATGATCCGTAAGGAAATAGTCCGTTTGATTAATGATGAGGCATGCAGGAGCCCGCCGCACAGAATCCGCGGAGCTTCAACAAAACTTATCCATATGCCTCCCTCTCAGGCCCAATATATGCTCAAATAGGCGTAATTGCTCTCAGCTAGCTAAGGAGGAATCATGGCAGATAAAAAATCGGCTTTAGTACAGTTCGCGCTTGGTCCTGTTAACATGATTTTTCACGCAATCCGGCTTCATCGGATGCAGCATGAGGGGAGAGTTCCGCAGCGAATCGAGCTGCATCCCGTCGTCATGGCGGACCTGCGTTCCCGCCTTGGCCGCGAATACCTGGCCTATGCGCAAAGCGAGAATGGAGAAGTTTCGTATATGGGTGTGCGCATAGTCGAAGACGCCGACGCTTTAGAGCCCAGGCTCATCACCGCCGACAATCAAACAGAGTACCTCTGACTCCGCCAGGGCTGCGTATGCGTCGCGTGAAGGCGCATGTCGCTTGGGCGAGTCCGGACCGGCAAAGCCGATACGCATCCATGGAGGCGCATCAAGGCGTGTTCTGCTTTGTCCAGTCTGGTGCGGCGGCTCGATTCTAGGCTATGGCGGCGTGCGTTTATCAATCAGCCGGAACGGATAAAGCGGGAATGGCGCTGGCATGGCCGGCAATCACCCACCAGGTTCCGTATGTAGATAGCGCCCAGACGCGGCTATAGCGGAAATCGCCCTCGAAACGGGCGCCGTCGTAGCTGCCGGCCAGATGCATGCGCACCGAGACGATCGCCACACCGGGATGAAAATGGACATGCTGCTCGGAGGGCGTCAATTCCGTGAACCTGAGCACGCCGGTCTGGTGCGCCGCCAAGTCCTCCCACTTGCTGAATACTTGCCCGAGGTGACTGGTAAAAACGAGTTCCGGCGCGATCAGTTCGTCCAGCGCATTGACATCCGAACGAAGCATCGCAAGCCTTAGCCGCTCTTCGGCGGCGAGAATGGGCGTTTCTATCGTTCTGATCATGGACACTCCGGTGCTTTAGGTGCCTCGTTGCCGGCACAAGGCCTATAGCCGCATAGGGCCGAATCAGGAACTCGCCTGCATTTTTGAAGAGCGCTTCACCTTGTCGATTCCACTCTTCAAAAAATTAACCATGCTCCACCTTTAAAAGGTTAACGGATTTCGTCAGCCGAATCAATGGATTCCGAATAAGCCTGAAGCTGGATCAAACCCGGCTGTTCGCCGGGGCGCCATGTTCAGCTGTTCAATATCTTCGTGAGAATTTCGTCCGCATCCTGCTCGGTAAACAGTCTGCTCTGTATAAGCATGCTTTTCAGCATTCCCGGGGTCGCGGCCTGAACGGTGATTTCATCCTCCATGTCGGGAGTGGTGCTGCTCAGCCTCAATATGATGCCGTCGCCCTTTTCAACCTTCACGAGGCGTATTCCGATCATTCCGTGAAATAGCGTCTTCCAATGCGCCATCGTGAAACTCCATTAGCCGGGAACTGAGAAAGTAAGACGTTCTTTTAAAGTAAAAGTTTGGCGCGGCGATTGGTATAAGGCAGTAAAAACCATAATAGGCCACGTCCGGTTCTGGTATTACCCGTTCCACAATTTCTGTGGAGAATTCTGTGGATAACTGGAAATAGTTACCATAAACACCTGATCCGCAAGGAAATATCCCGTTTGATTAATGTCATGGCAAACCGGCCCGCGTTCCACGGAATACTGTAATTGCTCAAAGAACGTAGCGGCCGGAATGCCAAAATCGGTCAAGGGGCAGTTCGTGAAGAAAGCAACGACGACCACTCGGGAGGATTCATGATCGACCATATGAGCATAGCGGTAAGCGACTTCCAGAAGAGCAAGCAATTCTATACGAAGGCGCTCGCGCCTATAGGCTACTCCCTGCTGATGGAAGTGACCAAGGAGCAATCCAGCCATCACGATGCGGCAGCCTTCGGAGAGCCGCCCAAGCCGGATTTCTGGATTGCCGCCGTCGCCTCCAATGCCCCGCCACCGGTTCATGTCGCATTCGCCGTTGCAAGCCGGGCGCAGGTGCATGACTTCTACGCGGCCGCCATGGCCGCGGGCGGCAGCGATAATGGCGCGCCCGGACTGCGCCCCTATCAGCCGAACTATTACGCCGCCTTCGTGCGCGATCCTGACGGCCACAACATCGAGGCAGTCTGCCACGCGCCGGAGTAGGATTGCATACCTTACCTGTAAGAGAATTGCCGGGAGAGTCCGCGCGCCTCGATCTCGGCAAAGGAGATTTCGTCGATGAACTTCTTCGATAGTTCTCCCTGGGTTTCGCCATGAAGCTGAACCGAGGTTTCCATGCCGTTCTGGAATGTGGACAACCTGTAGACGCCGTAGCTTCCACGCTCGACATTGATATCGCGCATAAGGATGACCAAGGTCACGACCAAGTGGCGCAACCACACCATCCCGACGAACAGGATTATCAGACGCAACCAGATCATTCCGGAAAACAAGGGTGTCCATTGAACCATTTTCAACTCTCCATTTGGTGCGCGGCCGAATGGTCCGGGTCGTTCCAGCTTAGGAAACATCCATCCCAAACAGTCTCAATCAGGCCGCAATTGCATATATCTACATATATGCAATTATCGTGCCGCCATAATTAGGTGCACACACAAAAAGGCGGACGCATCCCGCATCAAGGGATGCACAAGGAGAACTGTAGGGAGGAAAAGCGTCGCTTGAATGGGTGTCAATGTCCTGGGCGCGTCTGCTTCACCCACTTGCAATAGTCACAAGCGGCAATGCGGACCGCACTCGAACCGTAGCCGCGAACGAGGGGCCGGACAGCATGCGTTTGCGTTGACGCGCATCCGTGCGGCCTGTCGCCTCTGGCGTCAATCGCTGCTCGCGCCAGGCTGCGCCGGTCCTTCCTGGTTTGGATTGATCCCCTTGCCGTCCGGATTATGCTGCTTGACGGGAACATCCTCGGGAGCAGCCTCCCGCTCGCGCGCGGGCTTGTCAGGAGACGCGCCATTTTTTGCCTTTGGATCGAGTTTACGCCCGGAATTCGTTGTCATCGCCATCTCCCGTGGTGCTGGCAATTCGCCGCGATTGCCTGAATGAACGAAGCGGGCCGGATGCTTCTTAAAGCCCGATTGAGCCATAAGGAAAATTACCAGCGCGCCCGGATTACGGATAGACAAACATCAACTCGCCCTTTATCGCCCGACCTGTTATTCACGCGGAATACATAAGCTCAAAGGAATTGCCCGTGCCAGGCTGATATTCTGCAACAGCATCAACCGGTCTTGCGCGCGACATGAAGGAGAGTCGTTCGAAATGACGGCTCACAGCGGAAGGGATGGTGTGCCCATGGCGGGCGCGGAGGAACGAACGAGGGGCCCGATGCGCAAAGCGCGGCGGGTCCGTATACAAACGTGGTCAGCGCATCAGACGAGTGGCGCCGTTCCTGTCGGCATTGCGCGAGACTCCGGCAAACATGTTTGATCGCGAGGCCGAGTCATGATTGACAATATTCTGCCTGGATCCGCAACTCCAGCATCTGTAATAATGCTGATTCCGCCCCTCTTCGTACGAAGTCGGCATGGAACACTGTTCGCACAGGTCCTCGCCGATGCCTTGCTTGGCTTGCCAGACCCGGCAGAGATTCGTCACCATCCAGTACAAGCCTGCTGCAATGAGGGAAATGCTGGCATAGCGAAGCGGCTTGACCATGAACAGGAGGGAACTTTTATCGGCGGCCTCATTGGAAGCAAAGAAAAGATTGATCGCGATAAAGATCAATACTGCGGGAATCCCGAATAATCTACCGGCGAAGCGCATAAGTCCCTCCAGAAAAAAATGGCACGAGATAATTATTGCGCAATCAGCGGGCTCAACGGTTAAAAGTTGCATTTTGTAACATTATTAAAAAAACAGCATGGCTCCGTTTTGCCATTGCAGCACACCGCTTCTCCTCTTTCAATGGAACATGATCCTGTTGGTTATCTCGTCCGCCTGCTCCTCGGTGAACTCCCCGTCCTCTATAAGCCGCTGCTTCAGCTGGCCCAGCGTTTCAGCGACAATCTCCACTTCCAGGGCGGTCCCAGCGATAGGGGCCGACACTCTGAGTGTTGCATCTTCGCTACGCTCCGCTCTGATATGGCGCATGCCGATCTCATCCTCAAATAATGTTTTCCAGTGGGTCATCATAAAACCTCCCATAAGCGAGTGCAGGTATAGGTAAGACGGCCGCCGCAAGAAAAAGTTTGATCTCAATAATTTTGCATGAAGTTTCACATGCGAAAAATAGTATTCACATTTTCCGTGGGGAACCCTGTGGATAACCGGAAAGAGTGCTTATAAGCGCTTGATCCGCAAGGCAATATGCGGATTGATTAATATCAAGGCAGACAACGGCAATGGACGGGCTCACGCGCATCTGTCGGAAGATACCGCGTGCTTCCCGTCTTCGGCGAGGCGGCAACAGTGCGCCATGTCGAGAAGTCTGGCAAGCCCGCGCGACACAGCTACAAACTGCCGCCGTCCTCAATATCCCGCGGCTATGGCGCCAGCCTGGCAATTCGCCACGCTCCATCGGGCTGGCGCGCATATGCGATACGGTCATGCAGCCTCGAAGGCCTTCCCTGCCAGAATTCGATCAACTTGGGAACAAGGACGTATCCGCCCCAGTGCGGCGGTCGCGGCGGGTTCAGACCGAACCTGGCGGCGTACTTCGCAGCGCGGGCAAGCAGCACCATGCGTCCCGACATTTCCCGGCTCTGTTCGGATGCCCATGCGCCGATGCGCGAATCCAGCGGGCGCGATGCAAAGTACTCGTCGCTTTCGATTTCCGGCAATTTCTCGACGCGGCCCTCGATCCGCACCTGCCGTTCCAGCTCGGCCCAGTAGAACACGAGCGCGGCGTTCGGATTGGCTTCCAGATCGTGTCCCTTGTGGCTGTCGTAATTGGTGTAAAACACAAAACCGCGCTCATCGACGCCCTTGATCAGGAGGATGCGCGCCGACGGAATTCCATCCGCGCCAACGGTTGCGAGCGTCATCGCATTCGGTTCCGGCAATTCGGCGTTCAGCGCCTCTTCCATCCAGCTCTTGAACTGGATTATCGGATCGGGATCGACCGCGGACTCGTTCAACGACTCCCGGGAGTAGGTCTTGCGTAAATCGGCGAGCGATTTCATATTATGGGCAATGGTTGCTGGTTAAGAATTTTCTCTTGGTACTTAGTATATAGAAAACATGCGCCGCGTATCCAACGAAAAGCCAAGAATGGAAACGCTCTCATCGGCCTTTTGATTCGTTTGCACTCTCATGCGTTTCCAGAAGAAAACTGATAATCGTTCCGTTACGCGCAGGCGCATCCATGAGGCTTGCCATTTCCGCCATCGGCTCATGCCCTGCCTTCATCCATGAATTTCTTGCCGTAAGCAATAGCGAGCTCCTCCATTTGTCGTTCCGACAGACATTTAGTTCTAGTTAGCAGTATATTGTTCGCATTAGAACTAACCGGACATAGTTGATGGAATTCCTTCCTCTCCTGCGCGAACTTGCCGCAACGTACCAAGCCTTTGAAAACGCCTCTAACCGCCATATCCGGACAAGCGGCCTGACCCCGGCCCAGTTCGATGTGATTGCAACGCTTGGCAACCAGCCGCCCATGACATGCAGCGAGCTCGGGCAAAAAACCCTGATCACGAAGGGCACGCTGACCGGGGTGCTGGACCGCATGGCGGAAAAGGGCCTGGTTCGCCGCGAAGCCAACGACGAGGACGGGCGCAGCTTCAGAATCGCATTGACCGCCGAGGGCAAGGAATTGTTCGACAGGGTCTTTCCCGGGCATATTGCTTACCTGAAGCCCTTGTTCGACAAGCTGGGGCAGGAAAAGATCGGGCAGATACGGGAAAGTCTTGCCACTTTGCGCAAAGCGTTCGAATCGCGCTAATGGCAAGGTGTGAAGAACCACGATAAGAAAAGCCGCTATTTAGCTGCAAATCGAAGTCTTAATAAAAAGTCTTAATAAAAACCAAGGAGAAAATCATGACTAAATTGCTCTATGTAACTTGTAACCTGAAGCCGGTCGATGTCTCGCGCAGCCTGTCGACCGGCAAGGTCTTTCTCGATGAGTATCGCAGGCTGCATCCTGACGATGAGATTCAGTCAATCGACCTCTACCGTCACGACATTCAACGCATCGACACGGATGTTCTGAGCGGCTGGGGAAAGCTGCGGAGCGGTCAAGGGCCCGACTCTCTGACCGCGGAGGAAAAACGCAAGATCGACCGCCTATGGGCGCACGCCGGACACTTCGCTTCCTTCGACAGGTATGTGTTCGTAACCCCCATGTGGAATTTATCGTTCCCTGCCGAGGTGAAGATGTACATCGACGCCATCTGCATCGCCGGCCAGACCTTCCAGTATTCCGCCACCGGCCCGGTCGGCCTGCTGAAGGGCAAGAAATGCCTGAACATCAATTCGTCGGGCGGATTCCATTCCGGCAAGGAGGACGACCATTCCGTACCTTACCTGAAATCGATCATGCGCTTTCTGGGAGTGGATGACTTCAGCACTATCGTCATCGAAGGCGTCGATGCGCAAAGCGAGCGCGAACAGGAATTCAGGAAATTGGCAGCCGACCAGGCTGTTGTTGCTGCCGCCCGGTTTTAAACCTGCGCGCTTATACTGAAGCTGCCCGCTCCCGGCATTCGAATTGGTAGCGAAAGAGGAGCGGATCCGAAGGGCCGGCTGCTGAATTCGGCCATGCCGGCCCGCTCATGCTCGCATTGAACCAACAGCGTCGCCGGTCGATCCAACGTCCGGCGGCATCATTCCGACTATCCCTTTTGAAGGAGAAAGCAATGGCTATCAATCCGGTAATCTGGTTCGAAATATATGTCCAGGACATGCAACGCGCAAAGGCTTTTTACGAGTCGGTATTGCAGGTAGAGCTGGAACGGCTGGACAGTAGCGACTTCGAAATGTGGGGCTTCCCCATGGAAATAGACCGAACGGGCGCAGGCGGTTCTTTGGTAAAGATGGACGGCGTCACATCGGGCGGGAACAGCACGGTTGTCTATTTCTCGTGCGCCGACTGCGCTGTCGAAGCCTCGCGCGTTGCTGCAAGCGGCGGGCAGATTCATCGCGAAAAATTCTCCATCGGCAAATACGGCTTTATCGCTCTGGCCATCGATACCGAGGGCAACATGATCGGATTTCACTCGTTGCAGTAAGCGGCATCTTGAGCCTGTTTTTCGCCGCCCAATGCACCCCATGGGGCGAAGCCGGAGATACCGTGCCGGAGCCATCCGGCCTGTTTGCGCAACACCCATCAGCGACTGTTTCGTCACATCGAAGCAACAGCGGGTGTTGCTCCATGACTAATCGCGGGCATTGATTTATTTATTAATAATCAACAGTTTGCCGTCGGATACGGCAAATCCAAAAGAGTGCGCAATCGATCAATATATTGCATTTTTTGAAATATATTTACGCCTCTTGACGAGATCGTATAGGATGTGTTTTTCCGATACGATCTCCCATTCCCGCTAGAACTTCAAAAAAACTGAACCGTTAATGCAAACGCAGCCTATCGCTCCGTCCTCTCGCAATAACCGCCCTCTTTTCTATAGCGGGATAGCCGCACTTATCCTGATAGTCGCCACAACGGCGCTGGTGACGCTGACGCAACTGCACCGGCAAGCCGAAACACGAGCGGTCATCACCTCGCAGAACCTGGCCAAGTCGCTGGAGTTGTCTTTCGGCGGACTGATCGACACGATCAACATGGCATTGCTGTCATCCGCACATGAAATATCGCATCAGATTTCGGATGGAAAACTCGACGCGCGGGCAATCACCAAGATGCTGGTGCAGCAAAAACAGTCCATCGACCACGTCGCCCATTTTCGGGCGACGAACGAACAGGGCGATATCGTTTATGGGCAGGATATCGGGGAACCGCCCGTCAGCATTGCCGGGCGCGACTATTTCACCCGGCTGCGAGACGACCCGGGCGCCGGCTTGTACATCAGCAAACCGCTGGTTTCCCTTGTCAGCCAAAAATGGGTCTGGATATTTGCGCGCCGCATCAACAAGGCGGACGGATCGTTCGCAGGCGTGATCTATGCGCCCGTCCCCATCGATGAAATCCAGACCATTTTTGCGCAAATGAACATCGACCAGGGCAATTCGATCACGTTGCGCGATTCCGGACATGCATTGATAGTCCGTTACGCCCCGTCCAGCACGTTTGATTTTCCGGTGGGCGACACGCGGCTGTCGGACGACTTCATCAATGTCCTGAAGGAAAATCCGCAAACAGGCACTTATTTCGCCGGCGCAAGCAGCATCGACGGCATAGCCCGCCTGCACTCCTATTATCGCAATGCAAGACATGGTTTCACCGTCAATGTCGGGATTTCCCCAAAATCCATCTTTGCGGAATGGCGCAAGCAGGCATGGATCGTCGGCGGGCTGGTGGCCGCCTTCGTCTTGGCAATGCTGACTTTCTCCAAGATGATCAGCCGCGGATGGATGCGCCAGGAAGAAGCCATTGCGTCGCTTGAAGTTAGCCAGCATTCTCTCCAGGAAGCCCAAAAAATCGCCCAGCTCGGCCAGTTCAGCTACGACTTGCGCACCGGCCGATGGAGCGGCTCGGACATTCTCGATGACATTTTTGGAATTGAAAGCGGCTATGCACGCGACGCCCGGGGCTGGCTGGAACTGGTCGTTCCTGAAACCCGCGAGGAACTGAAATCTTACCTGAAAGGCATCGTGGAACAGCGTCTGCCTTTTGACCGCAAGTACCGCATCGTTCGCCCCTGCGACGGCAAGGAGCGATGGGTGCATGGCAAGGGCGAACTGCAGTTCGATGAAAATGGAACGCCGATAAGGCTTTTCGGCGCCATTCAGGACATCACGAATATCATGGCGCACGAGACGGAACTCCGATACGTCGCCAATCACGACATGGTGACCGGCCTGCCCAACCGGCGACTTCTCGCCGACCGGCTCAGCCAGGCGGTCGGCCATGCGCGCCGCAACCACACCTACCTGGCGGTCTGCTATCTCGACATTGACGACTTCAAGCTGATAAACGACCGATACGGCCATGAAGCAGGGGATAAATTGCTGGTTGCCATCGCCGAGCGCCTCAAGGGGATAATGCGCGACGTCGATACCCTGGCCCGTCTCGGCGGCGACGAATTCATCATGCTCTTCGGCGATCTCGCGCTGCTTGAGGAAATCCATGTCGTGCTCGAACGCGTCCTTGCCACCGTGAACGCGGGAATACAGATTGAAGGCATCGCGACCCAGGTCTCGGCCAGCATCGGCGTCACCCTTTTCCCCGCCGACGATGCCGACGACGACACGCTCCTGCGTCACGCCGACCACGCCATGTACCGCGCCAAGGAGGCCGGCAAGAATTGCTACCAGCTTTTCGACCCGGAGCATGACCGGCGGGTGCAGGCGCATCGCCATCACCTTCAACGCCTGAGCCTGGCTGACAAGGAAAACGAACTCGTACTTTATTACCAGCCCAAGGTCGACCTGCTCAGCGGCAAAGTCACCGGCGCCGAAGCCCTTATCCGCTGGCTGCATCCGGAGCGCGGACTGTTGTCGCCGGGAGAATTCCTTCATTACCTGGACGGCAGCGACCTGGAGATAAAGATCGGCGAATGGGTGGTCGATTCCGTGCTACGCCAGATCGAAATATGGAACGCAGCCGGGCTGGATTTTGTCGTCAGCGCCAACATCAGCGCCAACCACTTGCTGCAGCCCGATTTTGCCGAACGCCTGCGCCTGAGCCTGGAGCGCCATCCGAATGTCGCTCCATCCAGCCTTGAACTGGAAATTATCGAGACGGCCGCTCTTTCCGACATGAGCCAGGCAGTGCTTGCGCTGACCCTATGCCGCGAGTACGGCGTGCAAATCGCCCTTGACGACTTCGGCACAGGTTATTCGTCGCTTTCCTACTTCCGCAAGCTGCCTATCGATATCCTGAAGATCGACCAGAGCTTTGTGCGCGACATGCTCGAAAACCGGGACGACCTCGAGCTCATCGAGAGCGTGGTGCGGTTGGGCCACGCCTTCAACCGGCGGGTAATAGCCGAGGGCGTCGAATCGCTGGAACAAGGAGCAATGCTGGTGCATCTCGGTTGCCGCTTCGTTCAGGGTTACGGCATAGCGCGCCCGATGCCGGCGGAGCAAATGCCCGGCTGGGTCGAGCAATGGCGCAGCAACGCGCTCTGGCTTTCCCTTGAAAGCCGGCCGCAGCGGCCGGAAAGAAGCGAAGCTGGCGAACGGGCCGCAGAATCGTCATGAGCCTCGGTGGGCTTGCCCGGGATTTTTAACGTCCGGCATGAAACTGCAAGCGAGCGCAGGCCATGCCCTTCCGCCGCAGGTTCAAGACCAGCCGGAACCGCATCCGGGATTAGCGCGGGTAGCCGCGCTGGGTTATCATGGCGCCTTTTCCAACATACCAAGCCTCTTCATGTATTGCCCAATACCCTCTATTGCTCCTGCGCGGGGCTGGTCGTTCTGGTGGAAGCCCGCCCTGTTCGTACTGATTGCCGCAGTTGGGCTCTACTATGTCAAATGGTCGCCCTATTACTTCAAGTCGTTCATGGCTGCCGACCGTCACTCCATCGGCGCTTCGATTCTCGACGATAACGCGGGAGCGCCGCTTGTTGCCGCGCTGACTTATGCCAAGGTGTATTTCCTGGCAATCTGGAAAGCTGCGGTGCTGGCGGTAATCCTGGGCTCGCTGCTGCAAGTGCTGATTCCGCAGAACTGGCTGCTGCGCCTGTTCGGTCGGGCCGGCCTTGGCTCGACGGTGCGCGGCGGGCTGTTCGCCCTGCCTGGAATGATGTGCTCCTGCTGCGCCGCTCCGGTAGCCGTGAGCATGCGCCGCCAGCAGGTTTCGGTGGGCGCGGCGCTGGCCTTCTGGATCGCCAACCCGGTGCTCAACCCGGCCACCCTGGTGTTCATGGGCTTCGTGCTTGGCTGGGGCTTTACCCTCCTGCGCCTGGTGGCGGGCATAGCGCTGGTAGTGGGCGTGTCGCTGATCGCGCAGCGCATCTCCCGCCCCGATACGGTGCCCGAAGCTGCGATGGAGGCGGTGACGGACGCCTGCTTGCCCGATCGGCAAAGTTTGCTGGCGCGCTGGGGACGCACTATGTGGCAACTATTCTGGAGCACCATCCCGGTTTATGTCGTGGCGGTTCTGGCGCTGGGAGCGGCCCGGGTCTGGCTGTTTCCGCATATCGACGGCGCCATGGGGAACAGCTTTATCTGGCTGGTGCCGCTCGCCATCGCCGGAACGCTGTTCGTTATCCCCACGGCGGCCGAGATTCCCATAGTCCAGACCATGATGTCGCTGGGATTGGGCATGGCTCCGGCAGTGGCGCTGCTGATGACTCTGCCCAGCGTCAGCCTGCCTTCATTGCTGATGCTGCGCAAGGTTTTCGATGCCCGCGTACTGGTGATCGTGGCGCTGCTGACCATGCTGGTCGGTATAGTCAGCGGACTGGCGGCTTATCTTGTGCTGTAAAAGCCGCCGGTTTTACCGCCCTTGCGCCGGAACACGCTGAATTCGCCCACTGATATGGCTAAACCATTTCCCGTCCATCCAAAACATCCCGAGCGGATCTGCTGGGGCTGCGACAAGTACTGTCCGGCCGGTTCGATGAGCTGCGGCAACGGCTCCGACCGCGCCCAGCACCCGGTCGAGCTGTTCGGGGAAGACTGGCAAGACTGGGGCCTCGACTCGACGCGAAAAGCGGAAACGGCCGCGGAGCGCTGACACGCGCGAGGCGTCGCTCCTCCGTGCAACGCCCCAGCATCCCGGCCCGCATCGGCAAAATAAAAGTGGTTGATATGCCCTGCCGCTTTGCGCTTTCACAGAACAGGCCCCGGCCGCTGCTGCCGGGCGCATACGCCGCATGATGATCTTCATCAATTTAGACGGCACCGATCCATCCATACTGACCAACCGAAAAAAATGCGGCGCGCCGCTACGTCCGCTCAATCCGAGCTTTCGTGGAAAAAGCGCCTGATGACCTTTTCCAGCATCATTTTTCGCTTTGTTTTAAAATTCAATAAACACAACACTGCAAACGTATGCGGGGGTTTGCCCGATTCGACGCGGTTGCCGAAAATGCAGTGCTGGCGTCATTTTGTGTTTGTTCAGGAGGATATATGATGCATCTGCTACTTGTAGCCGTTCCCGTGTTGATGCTGCTCGGGATGTTCGGCGTGGCGGTTTTCTGCATGTTTACCGACAAGGCAAGAAAGGAAAGGGATGGTTGTTATTACAACCACCCCGACCATGACATGCCTCTTTACAACCGGGGGCATTGCGACAGCTATTCGATCGGCGCGTTTTATTGGTAGGCGTCGGAAGCCGGCACGAAAACGCATTGAAACCGCGGTCGTATTAAAAAGGTCACGCTCTATTTCCTCGGAAAAGTTCAGGGCGGCCCCCTTTTGATCCGGCCACGTTCAAACCCCGCCAATCCAGGCGCGGCCGGGGCAACATAATGTCGAATTTTCCCATGCTCGACAATCGGCCCGATTTGGCAGACCATATGCCTTGTTCAAGGAGCCGCGCGGAAATAACTGTTTGCATCGTTTCACCCTTTCCACAAGCCTGCCGTGTTCATGCATTTCAAACCATGAACGGGAAGACTCGAACCTAGCGGCACGCGCCTTCATAACCATCCTATTTCTCTTCTGTCATCGCCATGCAAAATACCGCTCTCCCCCCTGATTCCCCATTCAAAGGCCTGGAACCGGCATCGGTCTGGGCGCATTTCGCCACCCTGTGCCGTATTCCGCGGCAATCCAAGCATGAAGGGCCATTGCGCGATTTTCTCCACCAGTGGGCGGAAGGCAAAGGACTCGAAGTCATTGTCGACCAGGCGGGCAACCTGATCATCCGCAAGCCTGCCAGCGCGGGACGCGAGCGCGTACCCGGCGTCATACTTCAGGCCCACCTGGATATGGTCTGCCAAAAGAACAACTCGACTGCCCATGACTTCTCCTGCGATCCGATCCGTCCGGTGCTGCGCGACGGCTACCTGCTCGCCGAAGACACGACGCTGGGCGCGGACAACGGCATCGGCGTGGCCCTGATCCTGGCCGCTCTTGAAGACGATGGACTGGTTCATGGCCCTCTCGAAGCATTGCTGACCGTCGACGAAGAGGCCGGCATGGGCGGAGCCAAAGGGCTGGCGCCGGGCATGCTGCGGGGGAAAATAATGCTCAACCTGGATACCGAGGCCTGGGGCGAGTTCTACCTGGGCTGCGCCGGAGGTATGGATGTGAATGTCAGCCGCGCCGGAACGGCTGAACCCCTTCCCTCCGGCTGGCAGGCTGTGCGCATCGAAGCGTCGGGGTTGCGCGGCGGCCATTCCGGCATCAACATTCACGAGGGACGCGGCAACGCCATCAAGATCCTGATCCGAATCCTGTGTTCCCTGCAAGACCGGCTTCCCCTGCGCCTGTCCGGTTTTTCCGGAGGGAGCGCGCGCAACGCCCTGCCCAGGGAAGCAGGGGCAGTCGTGGCGGTTCAACCGGAGAATGTGCCCGCGCTGACGCATGCCATGCAGGAATGGCAGGAATTGCTGCAACGTGAACTGAAGGGCGTCGACGACGGCGTGCGCGTTCGGAGCTTCCCGGCGCAGGCAGACAGCGTGATGTCGCTGCCGGATCAGCAGCTCTGGCTCCATACCCTGCACGCGGCGCCGCATGGCGTCAGGCGCATGAGCGTCAGCCTTCCCGGCAGGGTCGAAACCTCCAATAACCTCGGCATGGCCGATTTGCAGCCCGGCACGGGCAACTGCAACTTCATGGTGAGGTCCACGATGGATAGCGCCTGCGAGGCGCTGGCCGACGAAATCGTAAGCCTGTTTGCCCTGTCCGGCACGCACGCGGAAAAGGCCGGTTACTATCCCGGCTGGACGCCCAATCCGGACTCGGCCCTGCTCGCCCTTTGCCAGAAGGTCTACCTTCAGGAATTCGGAGCCGAGGCCAAGACCCAGGTGATCCATGCGGGATTGGAATGCGGCGTAATCGGCGCCAAGTATCCCGGGCTCGACATCATCTCTTTCGGGCCGGATATCCATAGCCCGCACGCTCCCGGCGAATCGGTCGAGGTCGCCTCGGTCGGCAAGACCTGGCAACTCCTGAAGGCCATACTGCGCGCGGTGGATTAGACGGCGGACGGCGGCGTACGGACGGGGCTTACAGCGGCGCCGTCGTCCTTATTACGGTAACGCGGCTGATAAGGAATTCGCCGTCCACCACGGTCCGGTAAGGGACGCCGACGACGTTGAATCCGGGGCCGCCGTCGTCGTACCATTGCTGCGCCAGGCTATCGAATTCGCGCGGCTCGAGGCGGAGCATTTGCGCGCTGATAACGAATTGCGCCCCGGTTTTCTGCCTTTTGACGAAATCATCTGTTGAAGCCATACATACCTTTTTTCTAAGCGAGCGCCAATCATAAAGCAGTTTGCCCTCCGAGTTAATAGGCTCGCTGACGAATGCAGGCAGGCCGGGAGCGCATTGCCTCTTGCGGGTGACGCGCTTGATGCGCCCGGCCGACTTTTCCTTTTACTTCATCATCCAGTCGGTCGCAGATACGGCAATGTTGAGCCTGATCAACATCTTCTTCTCGGAAATAGGCAAAATAGCATGCATAGGGAGGTACCCAAATGGTGGGCGCCCTGCTTCCAACGCAGAGTTTCGTGGTTCGAATCCATGCTTCCCTGCCAGACACAAGAAAGCCGGCTTTTCAGCCGGCTTTCTTGTGTGCGTCTCGTGCTTGGCTATGACCGGCGCTCCAGCGTCCGGACATGGCGTCATTTCCGTGGCGGCAGGCTTAAGCTCCCTGTCCGCTGCCGTCCTCGCCTCTCAAAGGCGTATTCGCCGGCCCGTGCAAGACCTCGCCATGGACATCGAAGCGCGAACCGTGACATGGGCAATCCCACGAGGTCTCGGCAGAGTTCCATGAGACGACGCAGCCAAGATGCGTACAGGTCGCCGACAACGCATGCAAGCCTCCAGCTTCATCCCTGAACACCGCATTCTTCTTCACGCCGCCACGAACGATTTCCCCATTGCCGGGCGCAATCCCGTCTGCCGAATCCACCTCCGGGGGAGCGACCCAATCGGCGTATTGCGCCAGGGTATTGGCCTGTTCCTTTGCAAACTCGGCCAGGGCATGGATCGGTTTTCTCGATGGGTCGTACAAATCTTCCCATGGGTTGTTGCGCCCCATGATCAGGTCAGTGACCAGCATTGCTCCCGCCGTGCAATGTGTCATGCCGTTGCCTGAATCGCCGGTAATGATGTATACGTCCCCGCCTCCCATTGGGTTCTTCCCGAGATAGGCGACGCCGTCCACGGGCTCCATAACTTGTCCCGACCAGCGGAACTCGATCTCAGCGGCCATCGGATAGCGCTCGCGCGTCCATCTTTCGATTTCGTCATAGCGGTGCTCGGGGTGAACGTCCTGCCCGACCTTGTGGTCTTGTCCTCCTACTACGAGAAGGTCGAAATCGTCCGCGTTTTCTTTAGGGTCCGTAAGGCGCACGTAAAAATAGGGATCGCCCGTATCCCACAACAGGATGCGCGGCACCGAACCCTTAGGGAGTCGAAATCCCATTGCGTAAGTTCGATATCCGGCCTGCTTGGTGTGCATGACGACCCGGTCGTTGAAGGGCGTATTGGTTGCCACTACTACCGCATCCGCGCTGACGCTGCAATTTGCCGTTGTGACCCGCTTTCTGCCATCCCGCTCCTGAATATCCATGACGCGCGAGTGCGCGTATATCCTGCCGCCGTTTTTTTCTATCGCCTTGCAAAGTCCAGCCAGGTATTTAAGCGGGTGGAACTGGGCCTGATCCGCAAACTCAAGGCAAAGCCCGGTATCGAAACTCAGATCAGGCACGCGCGCATATTTTCTGACCGCGGCGCCGGCTCTCTTTGCCGCCTCGTATTCCTTTTCGAGATCCGAGGCTCCTTCCTTGGTCAGCGAATACAGGTATCCATTCAGCCTGACGAATCCGCATTCGATGTTTTCCTCGCCGGTTATGAACTGCACCAGGTCGGTTGCCTTTTTGAAGCTCTCGGCTACAAAGTAACTGCTCCGGGCTCCAAACATATCTTCGATCTCGAAAAACCGGTCGTCCGGAACCGCAAAGTGGGCGGTTGTGCGGCTCGTCTCGCCGCCGCAGATATCCCCGGCTTCAAGCAGGATGACCTTCTTGCCTTCCTTGCTCAAGAGATAGGCCGTGGTCAACCCGGCAATGCCGCTGCCGATGACGCATACATCCGCATCCTGGTTTTCCCGAAGTTGTGGATACTGCGGCATTTGCACCGTTGCCATCCATACCGATGTGGACCCCTTGAATTCGCTTGTCATGTTTTCTCCCGGTCGATGGCTGGCGCCTTTTTAAATTAGAAAACCTGTATGGGTTACGGCAGAGCTATCTTCTGGAGGATCATGTGAAAGCTGCCGGAGCCGCTCATTACGCTCATCATGAATTTCCGGGCCTGCCTGCGTCCCTCATGTAATAAACCAGTAGACAACGGCCAGAGCAAAAGATTGGCGCATCGGCAAGAACAAATGAGATACATCAAGGAAAAAGGCGCTGCCTGAACCCGGGCTTTCCGATGTATCATCCGTTTCCATCTGCCCGGACGGCCTGCGGCCCCGGATTAGCGCCAGAGAACCTGTCTTTACCCGAACAAGAGGAGAAGCTTCATGTCACGCATTACCCCCGGCACAGATGAGACCGGGGACCGGGCCAGTGTGCCGCGCAGCCGCATAGTTGTGGCAAGCATGATCGGCACGACCATCGAGTTCTTCGATTTCTACATCTACGCCACCGCCGCCGTTTCGGTCTTTCCCGTCCTTTTCTTTCCAAAGAGCGATTCAAGTACGGCTCTGCTGGCTTCGATGGCGACCTTCGGGGTCGCCTTCGTAGCGCGTCCGGTCGGCTCCGTCCTGTTCGGGCATTTCGGCGACCGTATCGGACGCAAGGCCACCCTGGTCGGTTCGCTGCTCACAATGGGCATCGCCACTTTCCTGATCGGCCTGCTCCCGACCGTCATGCAGATCGGGCTTTTGGCCCCCGCCCTGCTGACCATCCTCCGCTTCTGCCAGGGCCTGGGCCTGGGCGGAGAATGGTCGGGCGCGGCCCTGCTGGTAACCGAAACCGCCAAGGAAGGAAAGCGGGCCTGGGCTGCGATGTGGCCCCAGTTGGGCGCGCCATTCGGCTTCATCCTTGCCAATGGTTTTTTCCTGCTGCTGACAGTCTTGTTCGACTACGACTCCGCCCAGGCCCAGCTTCAGAGCGGCTTTCTTGCGTGGGGCTGGCGCATTCCGTTCCTGGCCTCCATCTTCATGGTGGCGGTTGGGCTGTACGTGCGCGTCAAGCTCGAGGAGACCCCGGTGTTCTCGCGCGCCGTGGCGCTCGGCGAGACGCTCAAGACGCCGTTGACTGTCGTGTTCAGGAACAACCTGAAGGAACTGGTGCTGGGCACCTTCATCATGCTGGCCACCTACGGGCTGTTCTACCTGATGACCACCTGGATTTTGTCATACGCCATCGGCAGGATAGAGCTCGGTTACCTCGGAATCGGCTACCGCAGCTTCCTGGTGCTCCAGCTTGTCTCGGTGGTGTTTTTTGCCGGGATGGTTCCGGTTGCCGGCTGGCTTGCGGACAGGTTTGGCCGTCGCAGCGTGCTGATGGTCATAACCGCCGCCATCTTGCTGTTCGGCCTGAGCTTCAGCCGTTTCCTCGACCCCGGAGTCATGGGTACCGGCGAAAACGCCAACCAGGGTCTCATGCTGCTGTTCCTTTGCATCGGCATGGCGCTGATGGGACTGACGTTCGGGCCCATGTCGGCCATCCTGCCCGAGCTGTTTCCGACAAATGTGCGCTACACCGGTTCAGGCATCGCCTACAACGCTTCATCGATCCTGGGCGCGGCCCTGACCCCGTTCGCCGCCGTCTGGCTGACGAAAAGCTACGGGGTAGGATCCGTCGGAATCTACCTGTCGGCGCTTTCGGTCATGACCTTCATTGCCATCTGGCTGTCCAGCGAAACCCGGCTCACCAGTCTGGATTCGTCGGAGCAAGCGGGCGCGACGGCGGCTATCGAGACCACGTCTCCGTAGCAACGGCAAGTAGCGGCCTGACGCACGTCCATTCGGAAAAGCCGGGACGGGCTGAAAAATCCGCATCGTTCCGGGCTGGGCGGGTACCGGCGATTGCCCGGAGGCGGGAAAAAACAGTATCATGGCGCGATACGGCAGGCCGGAAACATGATTATTGGAAGGCGGAACAAATGGAAGAACAAAATCACAATGGCGCACAGAATTTCGAACCGATTCCGGGTCTTGATGTGCAAACCCGCGTTTTCGTACGGAAAATGGGCGCGGGATATACGGAAATAACCGGCGTCAAGTCTTTCGAGCGTAGCGACGACGACGTTTCAGGGGGCGAAATCACCGTTGTCATGGCTGAAGGACAGGATGCTGCCTTGAAAAGCCTCCTTCTGAATGCAAACGACAAGTACGTCGATGTGAAAATAGAATTTTCTATCGGAATGGTCATGACGTTTTCCGGTTACGTGGAAGACATTTCCAGCGATACCATATGCTTTGCGGTGGCAACGCCCATAACAACCGATGTAATGGATATCAGCGATTCCGCATTGCATTGAACAAAACCATATGGAGCCGGAGCGCAAAATAGGCACTGGCAATATGAAGCCTCGCGACAGCAATAACGCGGGGCTTTTTTGCATCCGGCTTCCGGCCATGGATTGCAGGCGGCTCGTCGCCAGGGGCTTGGGCCGGAATTAAGGAATGCGCCCGGGGCGGTTCATTTCAATGGCAAGCCAGTTAAAGATCAGGCCGACTCCGGTATATTGTTTTTTGGCCCGGTCAGGCCAGGCCGCGGTAGACTGTAACTCAAGCCATTTCCGGCATATCCTGACCCACTGATTCACTGTTAAATTGGATTGTCATTTCATGGAACCGCAAAAACGCAAGATGCGCCGCTTGTACGAACCGCGCAACAAGCCCCCTTTGTCCATGCGGAAGTTCATCGTGCGCATGGCTGTGCACGCCTGCTACGCAATTATCGTCATAACGGCTTCGCTGTTTGCCGGCATGCTGGGCTACAGCCGCTTTGAGCAAATGCCATGGCTTGATGCATTCCTTAACGCGTCCATGCTGCTTGGCGGCATGGGGCCGATCAAGACGGAAGGCATGAGCGAAGCGGGCAAGCTATTCGCCGGCCTGTACGCGCTGTATTCGGGGCTGGTGTTCATCGCCGTGATGGGAATCATGCTGGCCCCTGTCATTCACCGCGTGCTGCACCTGTTTCACTGGGAGGACGAAGGCGAACCGGGATAAGCCCCGCGGCGGGCGAATCGACAGCCAGGCCGCTTCGCCCCAACGTTTTGCGTTGCGGAATTTTTATTTGCCGGGTTGGTTCGGCCACAGCATCAAGGCGGCACCGGCCCGGTGCGGTTGCACCCTGCCGGGCCTGAGAGTAATTTAAAACTCTTCCCAATCGCCGCCTGCGCTATTTTTTGCGTTGACCACCTGCTTGCCCGGCAAAGCGGGCGCCGTTTGCAGGAACGGTTTCTTTTTAGCCGGCAGCTGAACAACATTCGACGAACCGGCCCTTGCAGCGGATGCCTGGTTATCCTCCGTCTTGAATACGCTGACCACCTGCACCAGGTTCCTGGCCTGGTCCTGCAATGATTCGGCCGCCGCCGCCGCTTCCTCCACCAGCGCCGCATTCTGCTGCGTTGCCGTGTCCATCTGCGTAACCGCCTGGTTGACCTGCTCGATGCCGTCGCTCTGCTCCTGGCTGGCTGCGGTGATCTCACCCATGATGTCGTGCACGCGCTTGATGCTGGCAACCACCTCGTCCATCGTCGTGCCGGCCTCGCCCACCAGCTTGCTGCCGGCCTCGACCTTGTCAACCGAGTCGTCGATCAGTCCCTTGATCTCACGCGCCGCGCTCGCCGAACGCTGCGCCAGGCTTCTTACCTCGGTTGCGACCACGGCAAAGCCGCGGCCCTGTTCGCCTGCCCTGGCCGCCTCGACCGCCGCGTTCAAGGCCAGGATGTTGGTCTGGAAGGCGATGCCGTCGATGACGCTGATGATGTCGACGATCTTCTTCGATGACGTATTGATCGCGTCCATGGTGGTGACGACCTGCGACACGACGTTGCCGCCCTTGACCGCCACGCCCGATGCGGTGATGGCCAGCTGGTTGGCCTGCCGCGCATTGTCGGCGTTCTGCTTGACGGTCGAAGTCAGCTCCTCCATCGAGGACGCGGTCTCTTCAAGCGAGCTTGCCTGCTCTTCGGTGCGCGAGGAAAGATCGTGGTTGCCTTTCGCAATCTCTGAAGACGCATTGGCAATTGCAACGCTTGCCTGCCGCACTTCATTGACCACCTTCGTCAGTCCGACTCCGATATTGTCGATGGCATGCATCAACTCGCCGATATCGTCTTCGCGCTCGGTTTTCAGATGGGCATTCAAGTTGCCCGATGCGAGCTGGTTCGAAACATCGATCATGCTTTTCAGCGGTCGGGAGATCATCCTGCGGGTCGAAAAATACAGCACCAGGGCTATCAGCAGCAGCACAGCCCCCCCTGCAATAGCGAACATGTTGCGCTGGACAGTAATTTCCTTCGTTATCTCGTCCTTGTATACATGCCCGGCAATCACCCAGTGCCAGTCGTTGAAGCGGGTGATCACGGTCAGCACCTCGCGCGCCTCCTTGCCATTCTCGATAAGCGGCAGTTGCAGGATATCGATCTTCTGCTCAAGCATATCCTTGATATAACTGCGTCCGCCCGCATCCTTCTCTTCAAGAGCGCTTTGCCCCTCCTTTGAAGGATGCATGACGAACTTGCCGAAATTGACGCCGGGCGTCGAATCCAGCACGTAAAAATAACCGGTATCGCCGAGCTTCAACGCCTTGAGCTTATTCTTGAGGCTGGCGAGGTCATTAGTTATGTTCACGCCGACAAACAGCACGGCGACCACTTTTCCGGACGCATCCTTTACGGGGGTGTATTCCGTCATGAACTGCTTGCCGAACAGCGTCGCGATGCCGGTATATTTCTCTCCTGCCTGCATCCGGGCATAGCTGGGATGGCCGCGATCGAGCAGCGTGCCGACCGCGCGCTCGCCGTTCTCTTTTTTCAGGGACGTGGAAACGCGCACGTAATCTTCCCCATCCTTTACGAATATGGTCGCCACTTCACCGGTCTGCGCACTGAAGCGGTCCGGAACAGTGAAGTTCAGGTTGATATCCGACCCCCCGTTTTTCAGCGCGGGAACATCCCTTCCCGCCACGGCGGTTCTGTGCGAGGAATCGAGGGAAAAATCGCCCGGAAAATAGTTGGCGAAGATCTTGCTGAACCGGCCCACCTCGCTGCGGGTCCCATTGTCGAACAGGTCTATCAGGTCGACTATCATGTGGGTCTGATCCTGCACCTGGGACACCGACTTCTTTTCCATCATGTTCGACGTGGAATGGCTTAACGACAGGCCATACGCCACGAACAATATGCCGACCATCGAAAAAACCATCATGCAAAGCTTGCTTCCTACACTCCAGGTGCTGAATTTGCGCATTTGCTGTTCCTATAAGAAGAGATTTTCGATTATTGGCGGGTAATTCCGTTTATTTCCTCAAAGCAATATTTATTTCAAATAATGCATTGAAACGGATTGTCGCGTCAATAAACTTATTACATCATTTGCATAGGTTCACTCATCATTTTTGACGCTTTTGCAGGGTCGGTTGCATTGCAGCAAAACAACCGGACAACCTCCCTATTTCCAAGGATGCAACCGATCCGTCCGCGGCTGGCTCTGCAAGACAGGCTTGCGGCAATCAGACGCTGCATGCCGCTTTCCCAAGTTAACGAATGCTCAATGTTGTAACTTCCTGTTACTTGGATAAACAGGATGCATAAACCGCCGTACCATCCCGGCAACAGTCCTAAAAGAATATCGTTTTGTCCTTGCAAATTGACAGGAATCAAAGATGCATCATCGATTCTTTCCATTGCGTATTAAACAACATTTCTTTTTGGTAAATTAGAGACTTGGGAAGTAAGGCGAAAAGCCCTATCCGTCATTAATGCAAAGGAAATTCATGCGCCGTGTTTCGTATTTGCTCGCCATATTGTCAGCCGTGCTGCTAACGGCGTGCGCCTCTTTTTCCAGCAATGCGGATTACGAATCCATGCCCCGCTTTTCCGGTCAAGGCTCTGCCCTGCTTACGGGAAGCCAGGTTCCCCAGCCCGAGCCCTTCGCGAGCCAAACCGCTTATGTGGCGCGAATTGACGGAGTACTCGTTGATGGTGGAAAAAACGCTTTTTATAAGCCGTTCAACATATCCACCGGCAATCATGAAGTGGTCGTCATCTGGAACCAGGCGGCGCTTTATGCAAGAGCGGCCTTTGCGTTGAAGGCGGAAACCGGAATGAGCTATGTCGTCAGGCATGAGCGGCTTGAAAACAATAAAGTACGGATCTGGATCGAAAATGAAGTCCTAGGCGTTATGGCTTCGGAACCCCAAGTGGTACAGGCGGATGACCTCACACCCGGCAGTTCAAGCTCAATCGGGCCAGCCTTCATGCAGATTTTGAGGTTGAGATAGCGTTGAGGTGCGGATAGCGCGTCGGCTACCCAACCGGGCGGCCGGTTGCGAGCGCAACCATCCGCCGGAGCCGGTATTCGGGCAAACATATTTTGGTCCGTTCCGGCCCACTCCATTCTTACCCTTGCATATTCAAGACTGCCGCCATCGAGTGAAATGGGCACTCTGCAATGGCACCGTCCTTGATAAATATTCAGTTGGCGCAGGCTATGGCTGTCATTATCCATTGACGTCCGTTTAAACAATGCCGGGCGTTGCAAGGAGGATAATCGTGGGATTGGCCGCCGCTCGTTTTTTCAGCCTTCTGTTCACTGCGCTGGCGCTGGCGCCGGCTCTTGCGCATTTGCTTGAGTTGCCAAGCAAGATCGGACTCGCCCGCGACGACTACCTGACCGTGCAGCAGATCTACCGGGGCTGGGCCTTGCTCGGGTTCGTTATAGTGGCGGCGCTGATATCGACGCTTGTTCTTGCGCTCAAGGTCCGCAAGCGGCCCGGGGAATACGCATCGGCCGTGTTCGCCTTTCTCTGCATCGCCGGAACGCAAGTCCTGTTCTGGACCTTTACGTTTCCCGTCAACCGTCAAACGAACAACTGGACCATGCTGCCGGAAAACTGGATGGCGCTTCGCACGCAATGGGAATACTCGCACGCCGCCGGCGCAGTGTTGAACCTTGTTGCCCTGGTTGCGCTGATATTCTCGGTATTGCCGCAGGATGAGAAATAACGGACTGCGGCTGCGCATATGGCTGAATACTGAAAATTTGCGGCATTGCGGGCTGTGCCACAAAACCGGACGACTGCATTGCCCGAACCATCCCCGAACTGCACCGGCTACACCGCAATGGAGGCCCAAAATGAAATCCGACAAGATGCACGCGTACCGGGAAGATCCCTATTCCATGGAATACAGCGCGGATGAGAGGACGAGCGCAGGCAAACCGGCGGTCAAATCGGAAATAGCCCCCGCCATGGCTTTTTGCGCGCTGGCGGCAGGCGCGCTTGCGGTAGGGGCGCTGGCTGTGGGCGCGCTTGCCATTGGCCGCCTCGCGATTGGCAGCATGGCCGTCGGCAGGTCGAAGCTTCGCAAGCTAGAAATCGAGGAACTCGAGGTCGGGCGGCTGCGAGTAAATGAGCTTCAGGTCGGTGGCGTTCCTTCGGCCGCGGGCGGCGAGCCTCTATAAGCCAGATGCCCCGGCGACATCCTTCACCCGGATCAACGAATGAAAAGTACGTTCAAAAAGGCTAGCTTTCCGGTTGAAAAGGTACGCCGCTACCTTGAGCCCGGCCCTATTGTCCTGGTTTCCTCGGCATGGAACGGCCGCCGCAACATCATGACCATGGGCTGGCATACCGTGATGGAGTTTTCGCCCTCGCTCGTCGGCTGCGTCATCGCGTCCGGCAACCACAGCTTCGAGATGGTGCGCCGCAGCGGCGAATGCGTCATCAACCTGCCGACAACGGCGCTAACCGACCAGGTCGTCGGCATCGGCAACAGCAGCGGGGCCGAGGTCGACAAGTTCGAGCGCTTCGGGTTGACCGCAGACAAGGCGGCAAAGGTCGGGGCGCCGCTGATCCGCGAATGCCACGCCAACTTCGAATGCCGGCTCGCCGACGACAGCTTGGTGGACAAGTACAACTTCTTCATCTGGGAAGTTGTGCACGCGCACGCGGCGGCATCGCCGCGGCATCCGCAGACCCTACACTACACCGGCGACGGCGTATTCATGGTTTCCGGCAAGATCATCAGCCGCCGTCGGAAATTCCTGCCGACGATGCTGTGAGCGGCGAGGCATGGGGAAACTTCGGCATAGTCCGGCAAAGGAGAGGTGATGGATACACGACGATTGGAATCCTTCAGCGACGGCGTGCTCGCGATCATCATCACCATCATGGTACTGGAGATGAAGGTTCCGCACGGCGCGGACTTCACCGAATTGTGGCCGCTGTGGCCGGTGTTCGTCAGCTATATATTGAGCTTTGTCTATATCGGCATCTACTGGAACAACCACCACCATATGCTGCATGCCGCCCGGCGCGTGAACGGTTCCATCATGTGGGCGAACTCGCATTTGCTGTTCTGGCTGTCGCTGATTCCCTTCGCAACCGGATGGATGGGTGAAAACCACTTTGCGCCGGCGCCATCCGGCCTGTACGGGGCAGTGCTCCTGATGGCCTCTGTAGCATACCGGATATTACAGAGGATGCTCATACGGGAGCACGGCGGCGAATGGCTGCTGACCAAGGCCGTCGGGACGGATCTCAAGGGAAAGCTGTCGCCGCTGCTCTATCTTTTCGCGATCGGCTCCACGTTTTTCCTGCCATGGATTGCGCAGGCCCTGTATGTCCTGGTGGCCCTGCTATGGATCGTTCCCGACCCGCGAATCGAGCGGACGATCGCCAGGCAGGATAATGAACGGAAATGATGGCCGTGAGCGCCACCGGGACATCAATGAACACGGACGAATGTTGCATGCGCGGTTCGAGTGCTTGTTTATAGAGCCGGGTATCTGTCAGGCCATATCCGTAAAGCCATCTTCTTTGGGCGCCATTCAGTCTCCCCTCACTTAATTTTGCGATATCTTTGTTAATCTTTGTAAAGATATTAGTTGTATTATTGCAAATCAGAAACTGTCAATGTGGCAACTATAGTATGCTGCTGGGCTTATGAAACCTGCCTCCCGCCTCCGCTGGCTTGCACTGGTGCTGATATTGTCGGCGGCCATCCTCAGCGGCATTTACTGGTGCAGGCTGTACCTTGGCAACGAGAAACTCCGCACCGACACCATCGAGCAGGCAAGCCAGCGCGTATCGCAGCTGGCGAAATTGCAGGCGCACCACATGGAAGCCTTGCTTCTCGCGCTCGACCTGTCGCTGCAACAGTTCCGCGACGCGCTTCAGGCCGGGAACCAGCCTGGGGCGGAATTAATAGCCCGCAACATACTGGCGGTGTTCCCCAAGGACGCCATCGTGCATTTATCCAGGATAGACGTCAGGGGCTATTTCGAGTATTCAACCGTCCACTTGGCAAAACCGATCTATGTCGGCGACCGTGATTACTTCGGATTTCATGGGCGCAATAAGGGCAAGGACCACTTGTTCATCAACAAACCGATATTTTCAAGAAGCGCGGGCAAGTGGGTGACGCTGGTTACGCGGCCCATCTTCAAGCAAAACCGCTTCGACGGCGCCGCCTTCATCTCCCTCTCGCCCGAATATTTCAGCAGCATGCTGGCCAAGCTGGGCATGGGCTCGAACGATGTCAGTTCCCTGCTTTACAGCGATGGCGCCTACATGGCGCGCAGCCAGGGCATTCATGAGGTATTCGGCAAATCGGTTCGCCCGGACCGGCCTTTCCTGTCGCCTGAATCCCCGGTGGCGGGCATATATCGCTCCATCAGTTCGCATGATAACGTTGAACGGATATATGCCTGGCACAAAGTGGAAGGGTACTCGCTGGTGGCCGTAATCGGCCTCGAAGAGAAAACCGTCCTGGCTCCGGTCGAGCAGGCAATCGACCTCAGCTACAAACAGAGCGCGATTGCGACTACTCTTCTTCTCGCTCTCATTGCCGCCATTTCATACCTCCTGATGCGGGCGTCGCGCCAGCAGAAGGCGCTGGAAAACAGTCGGGCAATGCTCCGTTCCACGCTTGAATCGACGCAGGACGGCATTCTCGTTGTCGACAGCAACGGCGCCGTAGTGGACGCCAACTATCGCTTTTATGAACTTTTACGCATACCCGACGAACTTGCCGTACTGGGCCGGGGTGAGCGCATGCATGCCCATATCATCAGCCAGCGGGCCGACCATGACGGGGCCCTGCATGAAATCAACGAGCTTTACCGGACGGATGAAGAACACTCTAGCATCCTGAATTTCAAGGATGGCCGGGTTTTCGATCGCTACACGCGCACCTTTTATCAAGACCAGCGGCGCGTCCGGGTTTGGTCGTTTCGCGACATCACCGCCAGCAAGCGTTCCGAGATTGCGCTGCTTGAGAGCGAAGCCAAGTACCGTGAAGTGGTCGAGACCACCGATGAACTGATTACGCGCGTCAACACGGAGGGGCGGCTGACCTTTGTCAATCACATGTCTTCCCTGTATTTCGGACTGCCGCCCGAGCAATGCACCGGACTGCCGGCTTTCAGCTTCGTTCATCCGGATGACCTGCAGACCACGCAGGATGCATTCGCGCATTGGTTGAGCACGGACAAGCTATCGCTCAACTTCGAGAACAGGCAGCTTAGCCGGTCGGGAAATATCTCCCGGATGCAGTGGAGCATCATTCCCGATCGCGATCCGCAAGGGAAGATTATCGGATTCAGCGGCTTTGCGCGCGATGTCACGGAGCGCAAGCAGGCCGAGAACAAACTGCAGCTCGCGGCAAACGTGTTCACCCACGCCCGCGAAGGCATCATGATCACCGACCCCGATGGAACATTGATCGAGGTCAACGATACCTTTACGCATATCACCGGCTACAGCCGCGACGCCGTTCTTGGCCTGAATCCGAAGATTCTGAAATCCGGACACCATGCCCCCGGGTTTTATTTCGACATGTGGCGCGCAATCATCGAGAACGGCTACTGGTCCGGCGAGATATGGAACCGCCACAAGGACGGCAATCTGTATGCGGAACTGCTGACCATCAGCGTCGTGCGGGATGACGCCGGCAAGACGCAGAACTATGTCGGCCTGTTCACCGACATTACCGAGATGAAAAGGCATGAGGAGCAGCTTCAGTACATCGCTCATTACGATGCATTGACCGGCCTGCCCAACAGGGTGCTGTTTGCCGACCGCCTGCAGCAGGCCATGGCCCTGAGCGTCCTGAGCGGCGAAGCGCTGGCGGTCGCTTATCTCGACCTGGACGGATTTAAAGCGGCCAACGATGTGTACGGCCATCATATCGGCGACGAGCTGCTGGTCGCCGTGTCGCAGCGCATGCAGACCGTACTGCGCGGTGTTGACACGCTGTCCCGCATAGGGGGCGACGAGTTCGTCATCGTGCTGACCGGCCTGGAACACGCGAATAGCTGCGACCAGGTTCTCGCGCGCCTGTTGAAGGCTGTCTCCGACCCGGTATCGCTGGGCGATATAGTGATACAGGTTTCCGCCAGCATTGGCGTGACGCTATACCCGCAGGACGGAGCGGATGCCGACCAGTTGCTGCGCCACGCCGACCAAGCCATGTATCTGGCCAAGCAAGCCGGCAAGAACCGCTACCACTTCTTTGACGTGGGCGAGGCCGCGGCGCTAAGGACTCAGCGCGAGAGCCTGGAACGCATCCGCCAAGCCCTCGACCAGCATGAATTTGTGCTGCATTACCAGCCCAAGGTGAACCTGAAGACCGGAAAGATGGTCGGCGCCGAAGCCCTGATCCGCTGGCAGCACCCGGAGCGCGGCCTGTTGCTGCCGACGCAGTTTCTGCCTGTTATCGAAAATCATCCGATCAGCGACGAGTTGGGCGAATGGGTGATCGACACGGCACTGGCCCAGATAGCGCAATGGCGGACCGCGCGCCTGGATACCGTCGTCAGCGTGAACCTCGGCGCGCACCAACTGGAATGCAACGACTTCATACAGCGCCTGACAGCGCTGCTCGCAGGCCATCCCGATGTTCAGCCCCACTGCCTGGAACTTGAAATCCTCGAGACCAGCACGCTCGGAGACATGACGCAAGTCTTCCATACCATGCAAGCCTGCCGCAAGATCGGCGTGCGGTTTGCGCTGGACGACTTCGGAACCGGCTATTCCTCGCTGACCTATTTGAAAAATTTGCCTGTTGACGTACTGAAAATCGACCATAGCTTCGTGCGCGACATGCTCGACGACACGGACGACCTGTCCATCGTCAAAGGCGTGATCGGGCTGGCCGCGGCCTTCCATCGCGTCGTGGTTGCCGAAGGCGTGGAAACAATGGCGCACGCCGAAATGCTGCTTTCCCTCGGGTGCGAACTCGCGCAGGGACATGGCATTGCTTACCCGATGCCGGCGGCGGAGTTGCCGGGCTGGGCCCGGAACTGGCAGCCGGAACCGGCTGACCTGTACAACTGAAATCACGTCCCTCGGCTGTGCCAGGGATGACAAGCAGATGGCAAAGATTATAGAGGAAAGCATCTGCTGACCGGAGCGGCCAGCATGTCTTGCGTGGATCCGGCCGGCCGATCGGCAGCGTTATCGGGCCGTTTCTTGCCTGCTCGAAGTCCCGATGTATTACCCGCCCAGCTTGCTCAGCGCAAAGGCGACGAGAAAGCCGGCGACTGTAATCAGGCCGGCAAAATCATGCGCTTGCTCGAAGGCTTCCGGAATCATCGTATCGACCAGCATGGCCAGGATCGCCCCGGCGGCAATGGCGGTAGTGCCGGCAACCACATAGGCGGGAAACTCCCTGAACATCACATAGCCGATCAAGGAAGCAATGCCGCAAATGACGGCGATGACGCACCAGAGGCCGAAGATGTAGCCGGCGGACCGCCCTGCCTTTTTCATCCCGGCCGCGCTCGAGAGACCTTCCGGTATATTGGACAGGAAAATCGCAATGACGGCAACGTAACTTACCGCGCCGCCATGCAGCATGCTCAAGCCGATGACGATCGATTCCGGTATGCCGTCCAGTATCGAGCCTACGGCAATCGCCATGCCGCTGCCGCTGTCCTCATGCTCGGATGGCTGCTGCTTCCCGGAGCGCTTACGATGCTTGGCGCCGCGGCGCGACAGCTCCCAGTTTGCCAGCGTGTAGACTGCTGCTCCGCCCAGAAACCCTATCGCCGTGGAAGTAAATCCACCTGTTTTATAAGCCTCGTCCATTAGTTCGAACGCCAGGGCCGAAATGAGAACGCCGCTGCCGAACGCCATAATGGCGGCAATGACCCTCTGTCCGACCTGAACGAAATACGCCACGCCCGCGCCGATCACCAGTGCACCGCCTGACACCAGCCCCCAAATGCCGGCCTGCGCCCACACCGGAATCCCATTCATGCCCGGCTCCCGTAGAAGTTGACTTCAGTCGATTGCATTCATATGACGCGGCGAAGCGTTGACGCCATGCAAAGGCACCGCCTTGAAACAAGCACTATTAGAGACTTAAAATCACCTAAAAGTGCCGTGAGCCGTCTTGCTCCCATCAGCTTCATCATCAGACCGCTTCAAAATACGGTTATCATTCAAAGCAACAATGTCACTTCGGATCGATCACCTATGACGGTTTCAGCATGACGCCCGGCAGCAATCGGTTCGACCGGATGGAGTGGGCCGGCGCTTTTGGCGATTTGGGCACGCTGGTCCCGTTCGTCGCCGCCTACATCACCATTCTGAAAATGGACCCGCTCGGCATCCTCCTGGCCTTCGGGGTTTCGATGGTGGCATGCGGCTGGTTTTACCGGACGCCGTTTCCGGTGCAACCGATGAAAGCCATCGGAGCCGTGGCCATCACGCAGGCAGCGCAAATTTCCGCGCTGAACGGGAACTCGGTCATCGCCGCAAGCCTTGTGACCGGCGTTATCTGGCTGCTGCTCGGGGTTACCGGCCTGGCCGGTAAAATCTCGCGCATGGTGCCGCGGGAGGTGATGCTGGGCATTGTCCTTGGCCTGGGCATGAGCTTCATGCTGCAAGGGGCCAGGATGATGGGCGCCGACTGGCCGGTTGCCTGCGCGGCTTTCCTGGTTGTCATCCTGCTCAAGGATAGCAAGGTGTTTCCCGCCATGTTCGTCCTCCTGCTTGGCGGCTTTGCATACAGCATCGCCAAGGACCCGGCACTTCTTGCGCAGATCGGAAACATATCCATCGGATTCAGGATGCCCCATCCGGACTTTTCCTCCATTTCCCTCAACGACTTGCTCTATGGCGCCGTCTTTCTCGCGCTGCCCCAGCTTCCGCTGACTCTTGGCAACGCCATCATCGGCATCAGGGAAGAGAACAACCGGCTTTTCCCGGACAGGTCGATAAGCATAAAAGGGGTTGCGACCTCGACCGGCATCATGAACCTGTTCAGCGCAGCCATCGGCGGCATTCCCCTGTGCCATGGAGCGGGGGGAATGGCCGCCCATGTCTCCTTCGGCGCAAGGACGGGCGGGGCTTCCATCATTCTCGGCAGCATCCTGATCGCCCTGGCGCTGGCTTTCAGCGGTTCCATCGAATTGCTGTTCCAGGTTTTTCCGGTTGCCGTGCTGGGCGTCATCCTGTTCTTTGCCGGTCTTCTTCTCGCAGTGGCAAACATGCCCGGCCAGGCATCAAGACAACAGATTTTCATAACGGTCGCGACTGCAGGAATGGCAACCTGGAATGTCGGCGCCGCCCTGGTCCTGGGAATGCTGCTGCACCTGCTTGCCAGGCATGGCAGGCTGGGAGCCTGATGAGCGAACCGTCCGGCATGCCTCAGCCCGACTTGCCGGTTATGAGACCGCCCGCATAAAATAGCGGCGAAGCCGACACGGAAGCGAAGAAGCAGCGTACCCTTGGCGCAGGAAATCATCCAGGAACAACGGCAACTTCGATCAATCCGGCAACACCGCGGACTGCGCACCGATGCGCTTCCCGGCAAGGCGCAAACCCCCACGAGGATTATCTCTGTGAAACCCAAAATCTACTTCGCCAGGATGGTCGCAAAACTCAACGGCCTTTTCGGACGAGGACAAATCGTGTCCATCGGCGTCATCCTGCTGCTGGCGCTGGCGCTGGGAACTGCCATCCTCATGTTCATGAATTTCACCGCGCCAAGCAGCATCACGATCACAAGCGGGCCCAAGGGCAGCTCTTTCGAAAGATACGCCGAGCGCTACAAGCAGATCCTGGCGCGTGAAGGCGTCGCGGTAAAAGTTCTTCCTTCAGGCGGCTCCATGGACAACTTCAGGAAGCTGTCCGACTCCAAAGCCGCAGTCGACATCGGGTTTGTTCTTGGCGGCGAAGTCAACGCGGCCGACATCGGCAACCTGATGTCGCTCGGCAGCATTGCCTACCAGCCGCTCATGATCTTCTATCGCGGCGAGACAAAGAAACTGCTGTCCGATTTCAAGGGCATGCGCCTCGATACCGGGCAGGAAGGCAGCGGCGCGCATTCCCTGGCCCTCGCGCTTCTCAAGGCCAACGGCATCGAGCCCGGCGGCGGCACGGCTTTTGTCGATACGGGCTCCGGCGACCTGGCAAGCGCCCTGCTGGAGAACCGGGTCGATGCCATTTTCGTGATGGGCGACTCCACCTCCACCGACATGATGCGCAAATTGATGCATACGCCGGATGTCCACCTGTTCAATTTTACCCAGGCCGATGCCTACACCCGCCGCATCAACTACCTGAACAAGCTGGACCTGCCCGAAGGCTCGCTCGATTTCGGCAAGAACCTCCCCGCCGAAAAAATCAACCTGATCGGCCCGACAGTCGAAATCATTGCCCGCGACGATCTGCATCCGGTCCTGTCGGATCTGCTTCTCGAGGCGGCGCGCGAGGTTCACGGCGCTCCCGGCCTGTTCAAGAAGCGCGGCGAGTTCCCGGCTCCGCAAGAGCATGAATTCCGCATCAGCCCGGATGCCAGCCGCTACTACGTATCGGGCAAGAGTTTTCTCTACCGCACGTTTCCCTTTGGGATGGCGAGCGTCATCACGCGCATTCTTGCCTTCGTTGTCCCGGTCGCGCTGTTACTGATCCCCGCATTGAAGCTGGCCCCGGCAATTTACCGCTGGCGCATGGAGTCGCGCATCAACCGCTGGTACCGGGTGTTGCTGGATCTTGAGCGCGACGCATTCAAGCCGCCGGTCGATCCGGAAAGGCGAGAAGAACTTCTCAGGCACCTGGACCACATCGAGAACTCGGTCAGCAAAATTGTTGTGCCGGCCTCCTTTGGGGATCTTTTCTACGGCTTGCGCGGACACATCATTTTCGTCCGGAACACATTGCTGTCCCAGCGCCCCGCCCCGCCGCCGGAATCCAGGTGACATTTACCTCCGTGATCGGTCCGGCGGATACGGCTATCAAGCTGCACGAATTCGGTGCAATCAAGCTGGCACGCCAATTGCATTATGTTATGCGAGCCTCGGCTCTTTCCCTTTAACGTGTTAGTACTGCGACACTTCGGCCCACTTTTGTGGGCTTTTTTTTGCCTGCGGCGCAATACGTCCGCCAACGGACGGATTCGACCGCTTTCTTCCGGCAAGCGCGATTGCGACCCGGCCCGGGCAGTATCCAGGATCAGCGGCTTGCCCGAAAGAGGCGCGCATCCACTGCGGTTTCGCAAATTGACAGAGTCGTATTCAAGGAAATATAGGAACTCCGGGAAGACATTCGCCTGCCCGCAACCGGACAAGAAAGGAGCACGATGACTGCCAGCGTATTGATCTACTGCACCGGCGTCTGCCCTTATTCCACCATGGCGGAGGAACTGCTAAAGTCGAAGGGCGCAACCAAAATCGAGAAGGCATACATCGACCGCGATCCCAGGATGCGCGATGAAATGCGGCAGCGCACCGGGAAACGCACCGTGCCGCAAATCTTCATCGGCGAAACATACGTGGGCGGCCTGGACGACCTGTCCGCCCTCGACGATGCGGGCGAACTCGAGCGCCTGATCAAGGCAGCCTGACCCGGCCCTTCAACCGCTTATCCCACTTATTCTCTGGAGCACTTATGCCGACAGATGCCGGAACTGAAAAAAATGCGGGAACAGCCTTGCAGCCTGAACAATGCGACCGGATTCTATTGGCGGCCTTGGAAGCGGGCGATATCGAAACCTGCGTTGCGTTATACGAGCCGACGGCTGTCATTTTCAAAAAATCGGGAGAGACGGTGACCGGGCCGGATGCCATCCGCCAGGCCAATGCCGCACTGATCGCACTGAACGCCAGGTATGAAATCGAATTCATCAAATCCGCCATAAGCGCCGACGGTTCCATCGGCACCAACAGGATGAAGGCGAAAATGACATGGACGGACGCCGGAGGCAAACTGCACGAGAGCACTTTCCATAGCCTTGAGGTCGTCAGGAGGCAGGCCGACGGATCGTGGCGCTTCGTCATAGACGACCCTTACGGCAGCATGCGCGACAGCCTGGAAAAGCGCTGACCGGGGAGAAAAAGATCAGTGGCGTCCCTGAACGGGATGCAAATGATAAAGGCGGAATAAATCCAGACTGCGCGCAGGGCCTGGCGGGAAAACAGCGAAACCGGCAACGGCAAAAGGATGCAGGCGGCCGGCGGCATTCTCCGGCCTGCGCTCATGGATGCGGACGTTCGGGGGGGCCGCCGCGTTTTGCATGCGGGCCGGAAGCGGTTTCCTCCTTTTTTCTGTGGTCGGTGATTTCCACGGCGACAGCCGCAGCCTCCTCGGCCGCCATGCCGGCGGTTCTGCGCTCGTATTCCGCCTCGTTGCGCTTGTCCACTTCTTTCAAATCCGAGTTACCAGCCTGCTCGCCCGGCAGTTCGACCCGCAGTTCGTCTATGAGCATGAGGATCGTTGCAGCCATCGGCAGCGCCAGGAGAGCGCCGGCTATTCCGTACAGGGAGCCGCCGGCAATGAGCGAAAAAAGCACCACCGAGGAAGGCAGGCGCAATGCGCGCCCGTACACCAGCGGAATCAGGAAACGGCTCTCCAGTTCTTCATAAACCAGCAGCGCGGCAAAGACGACCAATGTGATAACGGGCCCCTTGACAAGCGCGGCAAGGACAGCCGGGATCATCGTCAGAAAAACGCCGATGAACGGCAGCACGTCCGCAATGCCGCCGAATACCGCGAAGGCCAGCGCATTCGGCACGCCGCACGCCTGCAGCAATATGTAGAGGAAGATTCCCATCATCAGGCAGGTGACTATCTGGCCGCGCAGGTAGCCGCCGACGATGGTCTGAAGATTAGTCATGATGCGGGATAGCTGGATGTGGTGCGATCTGGGCACCACTGCAAAGAGCGCGCCGCGAAGCCGGTCGCGGTCGATCATGATGTACAGCGCCAGGAAAACGGCGCCCGCGCTGTAGGCAACGGTTTCAATGATGCGCGTCGAAAAAGCGAGCATCTGTACGCCGAACGACTTGATCAGCGCATCATAGTGAAAGTCGCGCAGGTAATCCGCGAGCGACGCCGTAAGGGGATAGCGGGAAAGGAAGCCGGCGGCGCGCGCCCTCAGTTCCGGCTCCTGGGCGACGAGGCTGGCGACCTGGTCGACGAGCGCGGGGATAGTCAGGATCAGCGGCAGCACGATGATCAGCAAAAACAGGCTGAAGATAATGGCTATGCCGTTTCCTCTTCGGATATGGCGGGATTCAAGCCATTCAACCGCGGGATTCAAGGTGCCGACGATCATCAGGGCGGCGACCAGGGCCAGCAGCACAGGCAAAAGACGAATGAGCAGCCATGCGACGCACAGCACAAGCACCCCGATGATCAGGGTGGCGGGAGCGATCTCTATCCTCAACACCCGTTTCCGGGGATGCGGTGAGCTGGCGTCCTTCGACTTTTTAGTCCGCATCATGGCAATATCCTTACGCTCCGTAAGAAAAATAATACCATGCACGACCATCCTTGCAAATTCAACCGTATGCCTGACTGGCCCTGCCGCAAAGCATGGCAGGCAATTCCCGGAGCGCGTATTGCGATCTGCCGGATCGGTCTCCGAGACGACGGCTTGCTGCAGAATCCGGCATGCCGCCCGATGGCGGCTAGTTGGCTGTTTTCTGCGAAAACCCAAACCGGCGCTTATTCCATGGGATTAGGCTGATGCGCATCCAATCATCTGCGCGGGCCTCATTTGCTTCCATCCTCATCAACAGTTACCGGCAATTCCGGCATGTTCCTCCTGCTGCGGTTCGTCCGTTTCCGTTTCGCTCTGCCGGTAGTCGCCATTGCAAGCTGGATCGCGGTTTTCTGCATTCTTGCGCTTTCCCAGTGGAATCCCGACCTGTCGTTCATGACGGTCATTGCCCTGGGCACCAGCGTCTTCGTCTGGTCTCTTGGCATATTCGTCTGGGTCGAATGCCGCCATGCCCAGGGAGAAGCTGAGCCGGGCATATCGCCGGACAGCGCTGGGCCGCGTTCCAAGGAAAAGCGCTGGTTTTACAAAGGATTCCTGGCCGGCTGCGCAATCGGGGCAATTATTGCACCGGCCGTTTTCCTGCGGATTGCCATGGGCTGAGGTTTATTCATCCGGACGCGCCGGCTTCACATGCCGGCAGTAAGAGCAACCGCCTCAATAGCACTGGAGCGCCTTGGCGCCATCCGGCACATCGATTGAGGGCCGCGATCACGGATACGCCAGGTCCGGCGGCCCCTTCAAGCTTGTTTATTCGAGGGGTTTAGGCAGGCGGTATGGCGTCATTCCGCAAGCGCAGGCGCTAAAACTGCGATAATACCGGATTGCAACCACAGGCCGGATAATGCCGTGCCCGAAGCACCAGATGAAAAAGCGCCGCGATGCAACAAGTAGCCGGGTTTCACCCGCCGGAAACAGTCATGGAACTGCGCAGCCGGCCCAGAATGAAATAACGGCAAAATCCTACGAAGTGCGCCCGGATCAGTCGGTCGAACTGCTCAAGGAACTGCACATCCTCACGCGCGACGGCAAGATGAACCAGGACAGCCGCCGCAAGATCAAGCAGGTGACGCACCTGTACCAGTTCATCGAACCGCTGCTGAAGGACGTATTGCAGGACAAGCCGGCGCTCAACCTGGTGGATCACGGCGCGGGCAAATCCTACCTCGGCTTTCTGCTGTACGACTTGTTCTTCAAGCAGCAAAGCGGCGCTTCGCACGTTTACGGCATCGAGACGCGCGACGAGCTGGTGCGGAAATCGCGGGCGCTGGCGCAGCAGCTCGGTTTTGCCGGCATGTCCTTTCTCAACCTGTCTGTCGCCGATTCCATCGCCTCGGACGAGCTTCCGGCCGAAATCGACGTTGTCACCGCCCTGCATGCCTGCAATACCGCCACCGACGATGCGATTCATTTCGCGCTGGCAAAACGCTCGAAGCACATCGTCCTCGTTCCCTGCTGCCAGGCCGAAGTCGCGACCGTGCTGCGCAAGCACAAGGGCAAGATGCTGGCCAATCCGCTGGTCGAAATATGGCGCCACTCGCTGCACACGCGCGAATTCGGCAGCCACGTCACCAACGTCCTGCGCTGCCTGCAGCTCGAAGCCCACGGCTACCAGGTGAGCGTGACCGAACTGGTGGGCTGGGAGCATTCGATGAAGAACGAACTCATCATCGCCAGCTACAAGGATCTGCCGCGCCGCAAGGCCGGCGAACGCCTCGGCGAATTGCTGCAGTCTCTGGGGCTGGAAGAATTGCAAGGCCGGTTTTTCACCGCACCCTGAGTGCCCTCGTTACAACGAACTGGACGGAAAGCCCGCTTATGCGGGCTTTTTTGTTTTTTGGCATCGGTTTGACAAGTAATTTTCCTAGAAACCGTTGCTTTAATGTAATAATATTCACATGTTACGCGGCAGAACTCGTGCCTGGACGCTGGCAGCCGGTTTTTCAATAGGGGATAAGGTTAGTGGCAAATCAATCCGTCGCGAGCGCAAAACCATGAAGAGGCATTCGATAGGCGTTGTGTTACTTGCGATCCTGTCGTGCAATGCCGTTGCTGCCGAATTGGCCCTGCCTGAGCCATCGATTTTTTCCTTCAGCGGATATGGAACGCTCGGCCTGGCGCACTCCAGCGAACATAAGGCCGACTTCGTCAACAACGACCTTCAGGCTCGCGGCGCCGGTCGTAGCCGCGATTGGAGTGCCGAGGTGGATAGCCGCATCGGGGCGCAGGTAAGTGCTCAATTCACTCCGCAAACTTCGGCGGTTGTTCAAGTCACCTCCGAACAGCGCTACGATGGCACCTATGCGCCCGCTGTCGAGTGGGCAAATATCAAATACGCAGTCACGCCGGATTTCAGCGTTCGCGCCGGCCGCATCGTGCTTCCGAATTTTCTGGTTTCGGACTATCGCAAGGTGGGGTTTGCCAACGTATGGGTGCGTCCCCCGGTCGAGGTTTACAGTCTCGTTCCTCTTACCAACAGCGACGGCATCGATATCAGCTGGCGCAAGCGGTTTGGGGAAGTCAGCAATACAGTCCAGTTGAGCTATGGAACCAGCAGCGCAAAAGTACCGAATGGCGACATGGTCAGCGGCGAGGTCAGCGGGAAGCGCGGCCGGGGCATATTCGATACCATCGAATATGGCGCCGCCACTCTGCATTTTTCGTATTTCCTGAGCGACCTGACCATAGGCTCCTATAAACCCCTGGCAGACGGGTTCAGGCAGTTCGGCGCTCAGGGAAACGCCATTACCGATAAATACGATCCTGACAACAAGCCTTTTTCCTTCATCGGCGTTGGCGGCATGTACGATCCCGGAAAATGGTTCGTGGCAGGTGAATGGGGCGTCATCGATACGAATTCCGCCTTTGGAAAAAGGGCTGCATGGTACGCCAGCGGCGGCTATCGGATAGATAAATTCACGCCTTATGTCTCCTACGCCCGGGCAAGCGTCAAAAGCAACACTTCCGATCCGGGATTAACCGTACCCCCGTATTACCCTCTGGCCACCCAACAACAAGCTGCGGCGCTCAATAGCAAGCTCAATCAGGTTTTGAGCAATGCGCCGGTTCAGGAGACGATTTCCCTGGGCGTTCGCTGGGACCTGGCCCGGAATACCGCCCTGAAGCTTCAGTACGATCGCAGCAATAATGGCGCCGGATCGCCCGGCACGTTGAACAATGTACAGTCCGGTTTTACGCCGGGCGGCATTTTCAATGTCTTCAGCATCACTGTTGATTTTCTGTTCTGAGGAGGCCGGTCATGTCTCCTTTAAACCGAAAAACACTGTGCGCCCTGAGCTCTGCCCTGTGTTTCGGAGCGGGCAATGCGATGGCGGATGTTGTGCTCGTGGTTTCGCCCAGGAGCCCATTAGTGGCGTTGAGCAGCAATCAGATTACGGATATTTTCCTGGGCAAGACCAGCCGTTTTCCAAACGGAGAGCACGCCGTGCCGGTCGACCTGGCGGAAGGCTCGGCTGAACGCAACGAGTTCTACAGGAAATTTGCGGACAAGACGCCGGCGCAGATAAAGGCGCATTGGTCAAAAATCATCTTTACCGGAAGAGGACAGCCCCCCAGGGAAGCGGCGCACGACAACGGAGTCAAGAAAATGGTTGCCGTCAATCCCGGTTATATCGGCTACATAGAACGCAGTTCAGTCGATGAAAAAGTAAGAGTGGTCGAAGTGCAGGAATGAACCCGACCTTGGCGATTAAGCATAGCTGCATTACTTTTCAGAAAGCAGGCAGGCCGGGCAACAAATTACCTTGGCGAATGCAATGAACATGCCACGCAATCGACGCTTATTTTCGCTGTTTCCGAAAATCCGGGAAGATGGGTCCGGGCGGGCATTCGAGGCGTACTTCCTGTTTCCCCTGTTTGCGGCTTTGATGATAAGCGTCATCTGGGTTGCCCTCTTTTATTTCTTACAGTCCGGTAAAGAAGCCGTCGAGCGTGCCGCGGCAACATCGGCCCGGGAATCGGCCGACATCTATGAAGCGCAAATGATTCGCAACCTCGACGCGATCGACCAGACCTTGAAAACAATCAAATTCGCCTATGAGTTTCAGGGAAAGAAGCTGGCGCTCGCCGAGTTGAAGGAAAAGGGATTGCTTCCGCCCACTCTTGTTTTTAACGTCAGCATAGTGGCACGTACCGGAGAAGTGATTGCGAACACCCATTCCGGAGAACTTAAAAATGTCAGCGGCCAGCCCTATTTCCTGGCGCATCAGGCACACGATACGACCGAATCGGAAAGCAGCCTCACGAAGCTGACGGCCGGAGCGGGAAAACTGCAGTTCAGCCGCCGACTCAATGCTCACGACGGATCGTTTGCCGGCATTGCAATTGTGATGGTCGATGCGGCCTACTTTACAAGCGGCTATGAAAATTCGAAATTAGGCAATAACGGCGTGCTCGGCATTGTTGGAGAGGATGGCGTTTTTCTGTCCAAGCGGACAGGCGATGAAATAGCATGGGGCGAAATCGCGGACATGGCTTCGCGCGAGGCCGGCCTGAATGCCGGGAGCGCCCCGCTGGTGAACGCATGGGATGGAATCGAGCGCTATACGCAGGCACGGCAGCTTTACCGATTTCCCCTGACCGTTATTGTCGGGCTGTCGCGCGCAGAGCAGTTCGAAGGGTTCCAGCAGCAGCGGAGCACCTATTTATGGGCGGCAGCCGCAACCAGCCTATTGCTGGCCGCCGCAGCCGCAATGATGAGCAGGCTGTCCTGGGATCTCGCCATGATCCGCAAGCGCACGCGCAAGGACCAGGAAACCTATTACGCCGCTTCCGAAGCCACGCTCGATGCTGTTTTCGTGCTGCACAGCCTGCATGACGATGACGGGCATATTACCGATTTCGCGCTGAATAGTTCAAACGAGCGCGGCGCCAGGATTTTCAGGAAATCGAAGGCGGAACTGCTTGGCAGGCGAGTAAGCGAATTATTGCCGCCGGACCGCTTCAACAGCCTCCTCGGCGAGTTTGAAAAAGTCGTCCGAACCGGCGTGATGCATGAGCATGAGTGGGAAAACAGCATTGCGTCAGTACAGGCAAAATGGCTCTACCGCCAAGTTGTGCGGGTGGAAGACGGCGTGGTCGTCATCGTGCGCGACATTACCGAACGCAGGCAGGCGGAAGAACGCATCAGCCACATGGCGCATCACGATGCGCTCACCGGCCTCCCCAACCGCACCTTGCTGGAAGATCGCATACGACAGGCGATATCCTACGCCCAGCGTTACGGCAGATCCATGATGGTCGTATTCATCGATCTTGACAACTTCAAGCTGGTCAACGACAGCCTGGGGCACAAGGCGGGCGACGAGTTGCTGAAAACCACCGCGCAGCGCATGCTGCAGTGCATACGGCAAACCGATACGGTTATCCGCCTGGGCGGCGATGAATTCGTGATTGTCCTGGTCGATCAATCCGAAATATCAGAATCCCTCACGACGGTCCTGCAACGAATTCGAAATGCGATTGCCGAACCCATTTTTATCGAAGGCCAAAAACTGGAAGTGACTTCCAGCATGGGCCTGGCAATATATCCCGACGATGGAATGGATTGCAGCACCCTGCTCCTGAACGCGGATGCCGCCATGTACCAGGCAAAAATGTTGGGCCGCAACAATTACCAATTTTATACAAGTGAAATCAATGCAAAAATCCACGAAAAGCTCGCGTTGCAGGAGGGATTGAGAAAGGCCGTCGCGCGCAACGAGTTCTTCCTGGAATACCAGCCGCAAGTGGATTTGCGTTCGAACCGAATCATCGGCGCGGAAGCGTTGATTCGCTGGCAATGCCCGGAAAGAGGAGTGATTCCACCCCAGGCATTTATTGAAGCGGCGGAAGAGGCGGGATTGATTGCATGGATTGGCGAATGGGTGCTATTTGCCGCGTGCAGGCAGAACAAGGCATGGCAAGACGCAGGCATGCCGCCGCTCGTTATTTCGGTAAATATCTCTGCGCGTCAATTCAAGGAAAACATTTTAACCGGCCAAGTGGCGCATGCCCTGAAGGAAAGCGGGCTGGAAGCCCGGTATCTCGAACTGGAGCTGACGGAGAGCCTGATCATGCAAGATGTCCCGCTGGCCATTTCAACAATGCAGGAACTGCATGCGATGGGAGTCCGGCTTTCCATCGACGACTTCGGTTCGGGTTATTCAAGCCTGAGCGAGCTGGTGCAATTTCCCATCGTACGGTTGAAAATTGACGGCGCCTTCATAGATGGATTGCCTGAACATGAAGAGAATAAAGCCGTCTCCAGGTCAGTCATTTCCCTTGCGCATGCAATTGGCCTGAAGGTACTGGCCGAGGGCGTTGAGACAGCGGAACAGATCTCCTTCCTGAAAAAGAACGAGTGCGACGAAATTCAAGGACGCTATTTCTGCGGCCCCGTACCGCCGCAGGAAATTGAAAAACTAGTCCGCATGCAGGTGCCGGACGATCGGCAGTTCGCGCTGCATAATATCTGAACCGCATTTCTTCGACTCTGTCCATATCCGGCTGCATTCGCTGAAGAACGAACTCATCATCGGCTGTCGCAAGGCCGGCGAACGCCTCGGCGCTCTGCTGCAAGCGCCGCTTCCGGAAGAATTGCAAAGCCGATTTTTCGCAGCGACCTGAACTTCTTCCCGCCAATGCCCGCCCTGCCGATATCGAATGCTGCGGCCCCGATGAGCTCAACGGAACTACGCGGCAGATCGCCGATCAAATTAATTGATCGCCGGATAATAAAAACGCCGGTTCCTGTTTGATCCCCTTTAGAAAGGGCAGCCATGCCGAATAAACCGCGCCCGATGGCCTCAGACATCCACGGGCAGAAGCAGCCTTATCCGGCAAAGCAAAAGGACATGATCCCGCAACCGGACAGCGACCTTTCCTGCTACAGTCCGGCCGCAAAACTGGCCGGCAAGACTGCGCTGATAACAGGCGGCGATTCCGGCATCGGCCGCGCCGTGGCGATCGCCTACGCAATGGAAGGCGCCGACGTGGCGATCCTCTACAACGTGAATGACGACGATGCGGACACGACGCGCGACATGGTTGAATCCAAGGGGCGCCGCTGCCTGGCGATAAAGGGCGATGTACGCGATCCGGAAGTGTGCCGCGACGCGGTCGGGCGCACGGTGCGCGAGCTTGGCGGACTGAACATCCTGGTCAACAACGCGGCGTTCCAGGCGGCGCAGCAGCGCTTCGAGGACATCACCGAGGAACAGTGGGAGCGCACGTTCCGCACCAACATCCACGGCTATTTCTTCATGGCGCAGGCGGCGCTGCCGCACCTGAAAAGCGGCGACTCGATCATCAATACCGGCAGCATCGTCGGCCTTACCGGGCTTGCGATCCTGATCGACTACACGGCAACCAAGGGAGCCATCCACGCTTTCACCAAGTCGCTCGCGCTTTATCTCGGCAAGCGCAACATCCGGGTAAATTGCGTCGTGCCCGGCCCGGTCTGGACGCCGAACATTCCAGGCACCATGCCGATTGAGGAAGTCGAGAACTTCGGGCACGAAGTTGCGCTCGGCCGCCCGGGACAGCCGGAGGAGCTTGCCCCCGCCTACGTACTGCTGGCTTCGAGCGACGGCAGCTTCATGACCGGAAGCCTGGTGCATGTCACGGGCGGACGGCTCTCGGCCGGCGATTGACATGAATCCGCTCCGGCCTCCGCACAAGCCGGACCGGGCGACCTCCGCACCGGAACGGCCGGACGCGCCGTCGTACCCGGAAGGCACGGCGCGGCGGCTGCTTGCAACCGATCTCGTGACGCCGCAAACGCGCGAAGTGCTGCTTGCCCGTCTGAACGCATCCGGCAAATCGGACCCTTGCTTTTTCGATGCGGCAGCATTTGCAACGCTGCGCGCCGTGTGCGCGCGCCTCATCCCGCAAACCGAACGTCCCGAACCCATCGATCTGGCGGCGGCTGTCGATGGCCGCCTGGCGCGCCATGAAGGAAAAGGCTGGCGCTATGCCGCCTTGCCGCCCGATGCCGAAGCGTACCGGCGCGGCCTTCAGGCATTGGACGAGTGCGCCCGCTCCAGGTTCGGCGCTGCATTTGCTGCTCTCGGCAGCGTCAGCCAGGAAGAGCTGCTGCATGCCGTGCAGCGCGGCGACGTTGCGGAAGAGGCCTGGAAGGAGCCGGATCCGCAGCTTTTCTTCGAAGAGTTGCTGGCGGAACTGGCCGAAAGCTATTACAGCCATCCGCTTGCGCAGGATGAAATCGGCTACGCCGGGTACGCGGATGCGCACGGCTGGCAGGCTGTCGGCCTGAACCGGCTTGCGCCGCACGAGCCCCGTGCGCTGGACGCGTATGCTTCGGATGGAGCGCGCGCATCCTTGCCCGGCGCAAAGGCTGAGCCGGGGACAGCATGACTTACTCTCAGGCCGAAACACCAGCCCGGCGCTATGAACCGGCGGACGCCGTCGACGCCGTGGTTATCGGGACCGGGGCCGGCGGCGCGCCGCTGATGGCGCGGCTCGCCAGTGCCGGTCTCAGCGTCGTCGCGCTCGAAGCCGGAAAATGGTGGGTGCCGGAACGCGACTTCGTCACCGACGAGCGCGGGCAGTCCAAGCTGTTCTGGAACGACGAGCGCCTGAGCGACGGCAATGATCCGGTCCACTTTGGCCGCAACAACTCCGGCACGGGAGTCGGAGGCTCGACGCTGCATTACACCGCCTATGTGCCGCGCGCGCAGCCGGACGATTTCATGCTGCGCGCGGAGTTCGGAGTTGGTTCGGACTGGCCCATCGGCTATGCCGACATCGAGCCCTACTACGATGAAGTGGAGCGCATGCTCGGCGTTTCCGGCCCTTCCACCTACCCCTGGGGGCCGCCGCGAGCGCCCTACCCGCTCGCTCCGCTGCCCATGAACGGCGCGGCCCAACTGATGCAGCGCGGTTGCGCTTCGCTTGGCATCCGCACCTCTCCGGCGCCCAACGCGGCGCTGTCCGGATCCTATTTCCAGGAAGGGATCGGCTGGCGGCCGGCGTGCGCAAACCGCGGCTTCTGCCAGGCCGGCTGCAGCGTGGGCGCGAAGGGAAGCATGGACGTCACCTATATACCGCTCGCCGTCGCAGCCGGGGCCGAGATTCGCCCCGAGAGCTTTGCGACCGGCTTCGAAGTCGGCCGCAGCGGTCGGATCACGGGCGTGGTCTACATGCACGGCGGACAGGAACGGCGCCAGCGTTGCCGGTCCGTGTTCCTGTGCGCCGGAGCGGTCGAGACGCCGCGCCTGCTGCTGCTGAACGGCCTGGCCAACTCGAGCGGACAGGTCGGGCGCAACTTCATGACGCACATGGGCCTGCAGGTATGGGGGGAATTCGAGGAGGATGTGCGCCCCTACAAGGGCATTCCGGGCGCTCTGATTTCGGAAGACATGCACCGTCCGAGAGACGCCGGATTTGCCGGTGGCTACCTTCTGCAGAGCATCGGCATCATGCCGGTGACCTACGCATCGCAGGTTGCGCGAGTGTGCGGACTATGGGGGGAAGCGCTTCTTTCGCACATGCGCCGCTACAACCGCATGGCCGGCATCAACATCCTGGGCGAATGCCTTCCCTATGATGGCAATTATCTCGAACTCGCGTCCGAGCGCGACGGTCGAGGGCTGCCGAAGCCGCGCATCCACTTTACGATGGGCGAAAACGAGCGCCGGCTGTGCGCGCACGGGAATGCGCTGCTGAACGAAATCTGGGCTGCGGCCGGAGCGCGCGACATATGGCAGTATCAGCGTACCGCGCACGTGGCCGGGACCTGCCGCATGGGAACCGATCCGGCTCAAGCCGTTGTGGATGCAGACGGGCTTGCGTTCGACGTGCCCAATCTGTACATCAGCGACAACTCGACCTTTCCCAGCGCGCTGAGCGCTAACCCGGCGCTTACGATCATGGCGCTTGCGCTCCGCACCGCCGACCGCTTTCTTGAACGCCTCCGGCGACAGGAGATACGATGATGAAGACCTGTTTTCTCGATTTCGTGCGCCGCAAATTCAAGAATGACGACTATGCAGGCGATGAGTTCGGCGGCGCGGCGGGCTCCGACGGAAGCGGCTTGCCAACCGGCAGCGCAGGTAATTTCCTGTTCGCCACCGGCATCGAGTGTTCTTACCCGACCATCGAAAACGGCCGCGTGCGCCGGGATCAACTCGCCGAATGCGGCCACTACGAGCGCTGGCGCGAAGACCTCGCGCTGGTCAAGGAACTAGGACTGCGGGTGCTGCGCTACGGGCTGCCTTACTACCGCATCCATCTCGGCCCCGGCCGGTACGATTGGGAATTCGCCGACCAGGCCATGGCGGAAATGCGGCGGCTCGGAATCACGCCCATCCTCGACCTGATGCATTTCGGCGTGCCCGACTGGATCGGCAACTTCCAGAACCCTGAATTGCCGATGCACTTTGCCGAATATGCCGAGGCGGTCGCCGAGCGCTATCCGTGGGTGCGGCATTACACGCCGATCAATGAGATCTACGTCACCGCCCGCGTCAGCGCCCGCGACGGGGTGTGGAACGAACAGTTAAGGTCCGATGCGGCTTACGTAACGGCCACGAAACATCTCGTGGCCGCCAGCATTCTTGCCACGCACCGCATTGCGTTGCGCCGTCCCGACTGCATCATCGTGCAGAGCGAGAGCGCCGAATACACGCACGAGGCGCGCTCCGCGCCGACGTTCGAGGTGGCGCTGCGCAACAAGCTGCGGTTTCTCGCGCTCGACCTGCTCTATGCATTCCCTCCGGACGCGGACGTGTTCGTGTTCCTGATGGACAACGGCATGTCTCGCGAGGAATACGACTGGTTCATGCGCGGCGAGCCGCCGGGATACCAGGTGATGGGCAACGACTACTACGGCCGCAACGAGCGCGTCCTGCTCCCGGACGGCACAACAACCTCAGCGGAAGACGTGCTCGGCTGGTATCAGATCACCAGGGCCTACTATGACAGATACCGCAAACCGGTCATGCATACGGAGACGAACGTCTTTAACGCCGACGATGCGCCGAACTGGCTGTGGAAGCAGTGGATCAACGTGCTGCGGATGCGGGCCGACGGCGTGCCGGTGCTGGGCTTCACCTGGTATTCGCTGACCGACCAGATCGACTGGGACGTGGAGCTCGCCAGGAAATGCGGCCACGTGAACGCCTGCGGCCTTTACGACCTGGACCGCAAGCCGCGTCCGGTGGCCGCCGCCTACCGCGCATTGCTGGAGGAGTTCGGGCAGATCACCATCGTGCCCCACGGCGAGATGTTCGACGTGACCAACCAGCCGGCCAGGCTGAAGGTGGAGGTTTGACGGAGGATTCGGGCCGGATTTTCTCGCAGGTTCCAATGGCGTGAAACCCGCGATTCAGCCCGGTTGCCGCTTGAAACAATGATTTTTCCTGATCGTGTCATAGCGGGGCGATCAGTTCAATACTGCAGAAGACAATCCAATTTGATTGCTTATTTTCAGATGAAACGTACAAACCAATACGAACCGCTTTAACGTGGTGTGGTTTTTTATAAACTAATTTAATAGGTTTTCTTGCTCAGGAGAAACGAACCCGTTACTATTCGCCTCTAATGATTTTTTAACAATTTGGGCACACCCGCGCAAAAGCCGGGGTCGCAAAGCCACCGGTCTAACGTCCTTTTTGATGGACTACGATAGCGGGGTTGCCAGAAGATGGATCTTGCCGGTGCGAACCGATATTGAGGAATTATCTCTGCAATGATCGATCTTCTGTTATGCCGCCTTATGCGCGGCTAGACCTTTCCTTTTGCAATTGTGCGGCTGTTGCTCAACACAAGCACATCAGGAAGGTTACATGGCTCCATTCACGGCCCCCTTTTCGCCAGCCCTACCCCCAACTCTGCAATGCGGCCCGCTTGCCTTTTCCGGCAAATGCGATTGTCTGGCGAGCTCCGGATATCGATGCGCGGTGCGGGAAGCAAGGTGAATACGTCTTCCCTATCGTTACCGATTCGTCCTCGTTTGTTGATCGCATGCGAAGACGACGGCATTATTTTGCCGCTTGTCGAGGTGCTGCAGGACTTGGCGGAAATATTCTGCTCCAACGATGAATCCGAGACCTTGGCCTTAGTCAGGGAAATCAGGCCCGATATGGTGCTGATCGACGCCGACATGCCGGGCAAGTGGGGAGTCGAAGCGTGCGCGGCGCTCAAGGAGGAGGATGGCTGCGCAGACATGCCGGTCTTGATTATTACTGCGCGCGACGACCTCGACAGTCAGGCCCAGGGGCGGCAGGCGGGCGCGGTCGATTTCATCACGAAGCCCATCAATTCGCCAGTCGTGCGGAAACGGATAAAGATCCACCTGTCGCTCAAACGCGGAAGCGGCGCGCACGAGCGGCGCCTGATGACTGTTTATCGTGCCTTGAGCGAAACCAGCGAAACGTTTGCGAAACTGCGAACCGCCCCCGAACTGTTTGCCGCAGCCTGCCAGAGCGCTATTGGGCATGGCGGCATGTCGCTAGCCTGGATAGGCGTTCCTGATTCGACCAATAGAATCGTCCCTGTCGCCAGTAACGGAAAAGCGGCGGCCTACCTTGAAAACCTCATGGTCATGGCAACGCCGGACTTACCTGAAGGTCTCGGTTTTGTCGGCGCCGCCTTCAGGGATAACCGCCCCATGGTCGCCAATAATCTCATGAAGGAAAGCCGGGCTGTGCCCTGGGGCAAGAAGAACCGGGCGCATGGCGTGCAGTCAATTGCCGCCTTTCCGATTTCACGATATGGCAAACCTTATGCCATGCTGACGGTCTATAACGATCGGGTCGATGCCTTTGACGGCGAAATCGTTTTTCTTCTGGAAGAGATGGCCGGCAACATCAGCTTTTGCCTGGACAACTTCGACCGTGAAGAGGCCAGGAAAAAGGCGGAGGAAGAATTAAAACTGGCGTCAGTGGTCTATCAGGACAGCAGCGAGGCAATGATGATCATCGATTCCCATAATTCGATCATTGCGGTTAACCGCGCCTTCGAAAAAATCACCGGGCATCAGCGCAACGATGTCATAGGCAGATATCCCCTTCTATTGAACTCGGATCGACACGACACGAATTTTTACAAATCACTATGGAAATCGCTCAATAATTCAGGACGCTGGAACGGCGAGATAAAAGACAAGCAAAAAAACGGCAAGCCATTTACCGCCCTGACCACCATCAATACCACGTTCAACCTGGACGGTTCCGCGCACAGGCGGGTTATCCTCTTTTCCGATATCACCAAGAAGAAGCGGTCTGAGGAATTGATTTGGCAACAGGCAAATTTCGACGCATTGACCTCTTTGCCCAACCGCCGGTTTTTTCAGGCCTTTCTGGGCCAGGCGATAAAGAAAGCGCGCAGGACAGACTCTCCGCTCGCCGTGATGTTCCTTGACCTGGACGGGTTCAAATACGTGAACGATACCCTCGGACACGACATGGGCGATGTACTGTTATTGGCGGCGGCGCAAAGGCTGCAAAACAGCGTCAGGGATACCGATACCGTGGCAAGGCTCGGCGGCGATGAATTCACGGTGATCCTGCCTGAAATTCACGACGCAGGCAGCGTCGAGCGAGTCGCTGCGCACATACTTAAAAGTTTGTCCGAGCCGTTTCAACTGGGCGACGAGGTTGCCCATGTATCGGCCAGCATCGGCATTACCTTCTATCCCGAAGATGCAGCCGATATCGAGGGTTTGCTGAAAAATGCGGACCAGGCCATGTATGCCGCCAAGCAAAGCGGAAGAAACCAATACCAGCACTTTACCGCCTCCATGCAGGAAGTGGCTCAAGCCAGGATGCGGCTGGTCAACGATCTGCGGGAAGCGCTTGAAAACAATCAATTTGAATTGGTCTACCAGCCGATCATCGACCTTGTAACCGGCATAATCCACAAGGCCGAAGCGCTGATCCGCTGGCAGCATCCGACACGGGGAATGATCAACCCCGCCGAATTCATTCCCTTGGCGGAACAAACCGGCCTGATTGTCGAGATAGGCAACTGGGTTTTCCATGAGGCCGCCAGGCAGGCGGCGCGCTGGAGGGAAATACATCATCCCGCTTTCCAGATCAGCGTCAACGTATCGCCGGTCCAGTTCAAGAAGGATGGAATCGATTTAACGACATGGCTCGACCACCTGAAGGAACTCGACCTGCCGGGACAAGGCGTTGTGGTCGAGATTACCGAGGGACTGCTGCTGGACGCCAGCCAGAAAGTGACGGACCAGCTCCTGATGCTGCGTGACGCCGGCATCGAGGTGGCGCTGGACGACTTCGGCACCGGCTATTCGTCCCTGTCCTACCTGAAGAAATTTGACATCGACTACCTGAAAATAGACCAGTCCTTCGTTCGCAACCTGACGAAGGAATCGGATGACCTGGCGCTGTGCGAAGCGATCATCGTCATGGCGCACAAGCTCGGCATCAATGTGATTGCGGAGGGTATTGAAACCAAAGAGCAACGCCATCTGCTCGCTTCCGCCGGATGCGACTACGCCCAAGGATATTTCTTTTCCAGGCCGGTACCAAAGGAAGAGATGGAAACCCTTTTTTAAATGCGCTACGTAGCGCAAAAGGAACGCCGGCGGAAACGGGCTGGCTTTTTGCCTCGCCATATTGTGGAAAAAGAAGCGGGGAAACCGGTTTAGCGCCATAGGCTTGTCAATTTATCTTCTCGGAACTGTTTCTTGGATGTAATATTAACAATATTGCGCTTCCGACCGATTGGATACCGATTCCTTCCATGGCAACGATACGGCCCCGCCTGCTAATTGTCGACGACGATATCGAGGCCGCGCCGTTGCTTCGGCAGATCCTTTCGGACATCGGTGAAACCTTCTGTTCAACCAGCGGGCCGGACGCTTTGGTCTTCATCGCAAAGAATCAACCCGATCTCGTGCTGATCGACGCCCGGATGCCGGGCATGGACGGGTTCGAGATATGTTCCACCATCAGGAAAGAGACAAGCTGCCGCAACCTCCCGGTCATCCTGATAACAGCCGTCAACGATCCCGACAGCGAGACGCTTGGATTGGCCTGCGGCGCCGCCGATTGCATCAGCAGGCCCCTGAATGCCACGCTCGTCAAGGAAAGGATAAGGACGCATCTTGCCCTGAGGCTGAAAGGCAGCGAGCAACTTTCCGGCAGGGCCGTATTCCGGCAGGCCGAGGCTGAATTGCAGCCAAGCCAACACATGCTGAAGAACCTGACCGCGAATTTGCCCGGCATGCTCTACCAGTACCGGCTGTATCCGGACGGACGCTCATCCTGCCCCTTCATCAGCGCGTCGGTTCGTGAAATATGCGGTCTTTCGCCTGAAGAATTGCAAAAGGACGCCACGCCCTGGATCAACCTTACCCACCCTGACGACAGGGAAGAACTGGTACAGACCGGCATGGAATCCGCACGCACGCTGCAGCCGTGGCGTCTCGAATACCGGGCCCTGTTACCGGGCAAAGGGGTGAGATGGCTATCGGGCGAAGCCAGCCCTCAAAAACTCGAGGACGGCAGCTTCCTCTGGCACGGCTACATCCGCGATATCACCGAAAGCAAAAATGCCAAGGAACGCGAGCGCCGCCTGATGAACATGTACCGCGCCCTTAGCGAAACCAGCGAGGCGATTCTTCATTTAAAGGACGAATCGGCTCTGTTTCCCCTCGTTTGCAGAATAGCGGTTGAATATGGCGCAATGCTGATGGCATGGGTCGGCATTCCCGATGCCGACAACCGGTTTGCCGCAGTAGCCAGCCATGGAAAAATTGACCAGGCATACACCGGCCATATAACCGTTCGTTCCGACAAGAGCACTCCCGAGGGGCGGGGCCCCGCCGGCACGGCATACAGGGATCGACGCCCGGTTGTCGTCAACGACTTCGCCACCGACGAAACGATGGCCCCCTGGAGGGAAAGAGCGATAAAAGAGGGGCTGAACTCCATGGCCGCCGTACCGATTCTGAAAGCGGGAAATCCCTATGCCGTGCTGATCGTCTACAGCGATCATGTCGGCGCCTTCGATGACGAGATTATGCGGCTGCTGGAAGAAATGACCGCCAACATCAGCTTTGCGCTCGACAATTTCGACAGGGAAGCCTTGCGGCATCAGGCTGAATCGGCATTAAGGCAGAGCGAGGCGCGCCTCAAGGGTTTTTACAATGCCGGCCTCATCGGCGTGATCTACTGGAAAACCAGCGGCGAAATCGTCGAAGCCAACGACAAATTCCTGGAAATGACAGGCTATGGCCGTGAGGATATCCAGGCCGGGCGCATCGACTGGATCAAGATGACGCCGACGCTATACCTGGAGCGGGACCGGCAAGCCGTTTCGGAATTGATGGAAGCCGGCATTCACCAGGTCGTCGAGAAGGAGTACATCAGAAAAGACGGCACCTGCATTCCCGTCATCGTCGCGCGGGCGCGACTGGATGAGAGCAAGTCGGACGGGGTTGCGTTTGTCATGGATATTACCGAACGCAAGAAGGCCCAGGCTGCGCTGCAGCTGACGCAGATTGCTGTCGACAGGGCGATAAATCCGGTCTGTTTGGTTGCCCCGGACGGGCGCATCCATTTCGTGAACGAAGCCGCTTGCCGCCACCTTGGCTACTCCAGTGAAGAATTCCGGGGCCTGACCATTCCCGACATTAACCCCATTAAGCCCATCGATGAGTGGAAAACGTATTGGGAAATGTTAAAGGAAAAGAAATTCTGCAAGTTCGAGAGTGTTCACCGGAAGAAGGACGGTCATCTGTTTCCGGTGGAAATCATATCCAACTATATCAATCACGAAGGACAGGAATACAGCTTCGCATTTTGGCGGGACATAACGGAAGATAAAAAATCCGAAGAGCTGATCTGGAAGCAGGCAAACTTCGACGCATTGACCGGATTGCCTAACCGGCGCATGTTCCTGGAGCGGCTTGAGCAGGATATTTTGAAAGCGCAGCGAACGCAGACGCCGCTGACCGTGATGTACCTGGACCTGGATTACTTCAAGGACGTCAACGACACACTCGGCCATGACAAGGGCGACCTGCTTCTCAAGGAGGCGGCAAGAAGAATAAGCAACTGCATCAGGAAAACCGACACGGTGGCGCGGCTGGGCGGGGACGAGTTCACGATCGTTCTTGCCGAAATGTCCGATCTTGACGGCGCCGAGCGCATAGCCAGGAACATCCTTGAAAAGCTGGCCGAGCCTTATTTTCTTGAAGACGAGGTGGCTTACGTCTCGGCCAGCGTCGGGATTGCGCTTTATCCGGGCGATGCGTCCGGCAGCGAAAGCTTGCTGAAATATGCCGACCAGGCCATGTATGCATCCAAGGAGCGTGGGAAAAACCGCTATAGCTACTACGATGCAACCATGCAGGAGGCCGCTGTCTTCCGGCACCAGATCGTCAAGCACATGCATTCGGCCCTCGAGAACAGGCAATTCCACCTGGTGTACCAGCCTATTGTCGAACTGGCTACAAATGCCGTATACAAGGCGGAAGCCCTGCTCCGCTGGCATCATCCCGAGCGCGGCCTGATCGGCCCGGCCGAGTTCATTCCCTTTGCGGAACAGACAGGCCTGATTGTCGAGATAGGCAACTGGGTCTTCAGGGAAGCCGCGCGCACGGTGAAGCATCTGCGGGAAACGTTTCACCCCGGCTTCCAGATCAGCGTCAACAAATCGCCCGTCCAGTTCCGAAAGCATGGCAGCCTGTACAAGACCTGGTTCAACTATATGCACGAACTGGGGCTGGCAGGCTGCAGCGTCGCCATTGAGATAACCGAAAGCCTGCTGATGGACAGCACGGGACTGGTCACGAAAAAATTGAATGCGTTTCGGCGGCAGGGCATGCAAATATCGCTCGATGACTTCGGCACCGGCTATTCGTCGCTATCCTATTTGAAGAAGTTCAACATCGACTACCTGAAGATCGACCGCGCCTTCGTCAGCCATCTTACCGACGGTTCCGACGACATGGCCTTGTGCGAGGCGATCATCGTGATGGCGCACAAGCTCGGCATCAAGGTGATCGCGGAAGGAATCGAAACGGAGGAACAGCGCCGTTTGCTTGTCTCGGCGGGATGCGACTTCGGTCAGGGCTATCTGTTTTCGCGTCCGATATCGGCGGAGAAGCTGGATGAGTTTCTTTCCGCCGACGCCCGCTCCACTGCCCCCTGAAAAACGCGCTCAAAAACCGGCATGCATAAGCCTTGGGAAAGGCTCATCCGGCTGTTTTTAGCCGAAAGCGCCCGCTTGCTTTTCGTTCACGGAACCTGCAACGGCGGCGGCCGCTTCAAAGCCCTCTCGAAAGAATTGTCAAACAAGTCCTTGGATGCTGTTGCCTCTTCACGCAACGATTGAACTTTTTCCATATTGCCGGCCTCTTATTGGCATGAACGGATGACGTTGCGGCCAGCCGCCGCCAATAAAGCGATCGGCCGGGGCCATCGTATAAAAGGAGGCATCATGATCAAGTGGGCCATCATATTTTTCATCGTATCCATCGTTGCCGGTTTTCTTGGATTCACCGATGTGGCGGCGGGCGCAAAAAGCATCGCAAAAGTTCTGTTCTTTATCGCCCTGGCCATTTTCCTGGTTGTACTGGTGTTTGGAGTAATGCTCGGAAAGCTGGTGTTTTAATTAACGATCAATCAGGCGTCATGGCGGCCGCGGCGCGCCGTGCCGCGCTTTATTGGCAATTAGTTCGCAATTGGTTCGAATTGGTTCGGGCTTCCATCAAGCCATGGCATCCTCGACTTTTCTATGAAACCCAACATCGACCCGCTGAATCATGGATACGCCTGATCTCCTCTGGCTGGGGGCAATCGTCCTGATAGTCCTTGGCTTTGCCGGCGTGCTTCTGCCCGTTATCCCCGGCTCCATATTATTGATGGCCGGTTTCTTTCTGGGAGCGCTGGCCGACGACTTCACGTATATCGGGTGGGGCACGCTTGCCGTCCTTCTTGCCCTTGCGATCCTGATGCAAGTCATCGAGTTCTTCCTTGGAGCCGTCGGCGCCAGGCGCTACGGCGCATCGAAGCGCGGCATCATTGGCGGAATGATCGGCGCCCTTGGAGGTATTTTTCTCGGGCTGCCGGGCATCATTTTCGGGCCATTTATCGGGGCGGTCCTGGGCGAATTATCCGCGCAGCGAGACTTGCATGCGGCGGGGCGGGCCGGCCTGGGCACCACTATCGGCCTGGTCATCGGTTCCGCCGCCAAGCTTGCGATCGCCTTCTCGATGGTGTGTATTTTTGTCGTCATGCGCTTTATGTAGAGCGCCAGGAACGTCGATTTTTCATGCCGGATGCCCATCGTCTATAAATCTTCCATTCCCCGCTCAAACGCTCTCTTCCCTCCCCCGCTGCCGCGTTGGCGTTATCAGACTTGTCTCCCGGCAAAGTTTGCCTGCCGTTGATGGCCGGAGCCGGCCGAATGCGCGCTTTCCCATTACAAATTGAAACAATTGTTCTTCTAAAAAAGATTAATATTGCCCGTAAGCAACATATGCCGCGCATGGATACCGCGCCATTTCCTTAATTAAAATGATCGGCCAAATTATGCAATTCCCAAAAAAATATAAAATTTTGTTGGCGTTGTTCGCCGCCTGCGCTTTTACAGCCAATACCGCAATGGCGGACAAACCGGAATGGGCCGGCAAAAACAAGCACGAAAACAGCGAAAGAGAATGGAATAAAGAAGAGAGGCAGGCCGACCGTCCGGGCGGCCCCTACTTCAATTCCCACCACCGGCAAGTCGCGGGCGAGTATTACAAAAAGAGTTATCGCGGAGGAAAATGTCCGCCGGGGCTCGCCAAGAAGCAAAACGGCTGCCTTCCTCCCGGCCAGGCGAAGAAATGGCGCCGAGACCAGCCACTGCCGCGAGAAGTCGTCTATTACACAGTGCCTCATGCCCTCGTCGTTGAACTGGGCGTGCCGCCAAAGGGCTACAAATATGTCCGCGTCGAGGCGGATATCCTTATGATCGCAACCGGTTCACGCCTGGTTGTAGATGCCATTATCGAGCCGGGCCATATGTAGGTTAAAAACCCGCAAGCGGCATGCCGGCGAAGCGGTCGGCTTGCGCGGTCGGCACGCTGTCTACAGGCTTACCTCACCAGAGCGACCTTCCCGGTCGCTCTGTCATTCGGGATGCCATAAAAGGTAGTGCAGGCAGGTCTTTTATGCCGTGACCGGGATCTTGAATTCACCATTTTTTTACAGCGGTTCCCATGTCATAAGACCAGCGCTGCAAATCGCCTGCCGCATCGGCGGTTTATTTACTTTTTGTCAATGGTGAAAACGGCTTGTCCTATAAATATTGGAATGTAATACTCTTGCGATTCCCTCCTCTGGCAGCCAGAGAGCAACTCAACAGAAATCTTATGCCCGATCCGTTTAAAGCAGAAGAATATCCGTCAGATAGCGAGAACGTCCATCGTCCTATTTTCCATGACGCTCTGAACGGCATCTGCTACTGCCGGACCATTTTTGAAAACGGTCGGGCGCGGGATTTCGTTTTCCTGACGGCCGACGGTATCTTTACCGCGCAGGCCGGCTTCAAGGACGCGTCCGGTAAAAAAGCAAGCGAGCTTGTTCCGGGAATACGCGAAGCCGATCCGGAACTCTTCGATAGGCTGGGACGACTTTCCGTTACCGGCCAGCCGGGACGTTTCGAGATATTCCTTCATTCCCTGCAAAAATGGTTTTTGATTTCGGCGTCCAGCCCGGAATGGGATCATTTCTTCGCAGTCATTGTCGATGTGGCCGGGTATAAGAAAACGGAAGAATTGAGCCGCCGCAATGAAGAGCGCTATGCGCGGGTTCTTGCCGGTTCGGACCTGGGCTTCTGGGATTGGGACCTGACGAAGCAGGAGTTCAGTGTCAGCCCCCGGTTTGAAACCATGCTGGGGTACGCCCCGGGTGAAATGCAACTTTCGCCGGACAACTGGGCATCGTATGTGCATCCGGATGACCTTGCCAAATCATGGGAGTCGATCGACCGCCACCTGAAGGGGCTGTCGCCGTCTCACGAGGTGGAATTGCGCTGCAGGACAAAATCGGGCGAGTGGAAATGGGTATTGACGAAGGGAAGCGTTGTCGCGCGAGACGAAGACGGCGCCCCTCTCATCATGTCGGGCACGCATACCGATATTCACGAAAGAAAACAGGCTGAGGAAGCGCTTCGGAAAAGCGAGGCGCGTTTCAGGGTGGCCCTGACGAACTCGCAGGTGACCGTGTTCGAGCAGGACATTGAATTGCGCTATACCTATAACCAAAGGCCATATTTCGGATATTCGTCGGAACAAGTGATCGGCAAGCGCGACAGGGATTTACTTTCGCCTGAGAACGCTGCCGAAATTGAGGCGATCAAGCAATCGGTAATTGACACTGGCGTTCCGGTGCGAAAGGAAATACACGTAACCGCTCCCGGCAAGCCAATCGAATATTTCGATCTTTATGCCGAGCCTCTGCGCGATGAAAGCGGCAAGATCATTGGCATCCTATGCACCGCGGTTGACATCACCGAACACGAAAAAGCACATGAACATGAGCTTCGTCTAAAAAACATCTACCGCGCCCTCAGCGCAACGAACGAGGCGATCATCCATACCGTCTCCGAATCCGCGCTATTTCCGCTGGTATGCCGCATTGCGGTCGAATGCGGCGGGCTGCAACTGGCATGGGTCGGCATCCCGGATGAAACCGGGAAATTCATGCCGGTGGCAAGCGAAGGAAAAGCCAGAAGCTACCTTGATGACCTGACCGCCATGTCCACGTCCCTTTCTCCCGAAGGCAGGGGATGTACCGGCACGGCATTCAGGGAAATGAAGGCGTGCATCATCAACGACCTTGAAAATAACGAAGCGAGCCAGCCCTGGCGCGAAAAAAACCGGCAATATGGAATAAATTCCATCGCGAGTTTTCCCATTTTACGGCAGGGTGGATCGTATGCGATACTGGCTGTCTACAGCGATCAAGTCGGCGCGTTCGATGAAGAGATAGTTCATCTCCTTGAAGAAATAGCCGGCAATATCAGCTTTGCCCTTGATAACTTCGACCGTGAAGCAGAGCGAGCAAGATCGGAGTCGGCTCTGAAGGAAAGCGAGACCCGCTTCCGCCAGTTGGCAGATGCCATGCCGCAACTGGTGTGGACGGCCGATCCTGACGGCAGGGTGGACTATTTCAACCAGCGCCACCGCGAGTATCCCTGTCTTGCACAAATGGATACGAGCGAATTCGACTGCGTGCCGGTCATCCACCCGGACGATGTGGAAGCCTCGATACAAGCCTGGAGCCATGCAGTGGCAACCGGCGAGGCTTACCAGATCGAGCACCGGATAAAACATGCAGACGGCGGCTACCGCTGGCATATCAACCGCGCAGTTCCCGTGCGCAACGGACAGGGAAGGATCGTCAAATGGTACGGCACCGCGACCGACGTCCACGATTTGAAAATGGCGCAGGAAGCCGCCAGGGAAAGCGAGGGACGTTTCCGTACTCTCTTTGAAAATGCCGGCGACGGGATCTTCATCGGAGACACGCCGGGGCATCTAATTGATGTCAATGCGCACGGCGCCAAAATGCTGGGGTACTCGCACCAGGAAATAATTGAACGAAAAGTGACCGATATTCTTGCCGAGCATGAACGGGTTCGCGTACCCGATAATTGGGAAGGATGGGATATCGGCAGCAATGCGATTTCCGAATGGCTGTTCCTGCGCAAGGACGGCTCGACATTTTTAGGGGAAGTCAATTCGCAATTGCTGCCTGACGGACGCATCATAGGAATCATGCGCGACGTCACCGAGCGGAAGAAGGTCGAAGAAGAATTGAAGCTGGCGGCGATGGTCTACCATGACAGCAGCGAAGCGATGATGGTCACCGACGCCAACGACATCATCATCTCGGTCAACCCGGCCTTTGAGCGCATAACCGGCTACGACACCGGCGATGCAATAGGCAGGCATGCCGAAATCCTGCTTTCGGGACGGCATGGCGAAGACTTTTTCGAATCGATCGCCACAGAGCTCAACGCAAGCGGCTACTGGAAGGGGGAATTGTGGAGCCGCCGCAAGAACCATGAATCGTTTGCCGCACTGATCACCTTCAACACGAGCTTCCATCCGGATGGCTCCGTCAACAAACGGGTCATCCTCTTCTCCGACATTACGGTAAAAAAGGAAGCGGAGGAAAAAGTTTGGCAGCAGGCCAACTTCGACACGTTGACGGGCCTGCCGAACCGCAACCTTTTCAAGGAGCACTTGCGGCACGAAATACGGAACTCCCGCAGGATGAACCTGCCCATGGCCTTGATGTTCCTCGACCTGGACGGCTTCAAGGACGTGAACGACACGCTCGGCCACGACATGGGCGATATCCTGCTGAAGGATGCAGCCGGGCGCCTGCGCGGCTGCGTGCGCGATATCGATATTGTCGCGCGCTTGGGCGGGGACGAATTCACGATCGTCCTGCCTGAACTGCATGACGCGCGCAACGCCGACAGGATCGCCCGGCATATCCTGAAAAACATGTCCAGGCCTTTTCAATTGGGCGACGAGGTTGCCCATGTATCGGCCAGCATCGGCATTACCTTCTATCCCGAGGATGCAACCGAGATCGACGATTTGCTGAAAAACGCCGACCAGGCGATGTACGCGGCCAAGCAGAACGGCAAGGACCAGCACCGTTATTTCACCGCTTCCATGCAGGAAACGGCCCAGGCCAGGATGCGACTCGTCAACGACCTGAGAGGAGCGCTGGACAACGGGCAGTTCATGATTGCCTACCAGCCGATCGTCGAACTGGCGTCGGGCGCCATCCATAAAGCCGAAGCCTTGATCCGCTGGCAGCATCCGACACGCGGGCTGATCAACCCGATCGAGTTCATCTCCGCAGCCGAAGACACCGGCATGATCGCGGATTTCGGCAACTGGATCTTCCATGCCGCGGTCAAGCAAGTGACACTGTGGCGCGAAAAGTATCTTCCCGACTTCCAGATCAGCGTCAACATCTCGCCGGTGCAATTCAAGAAGGACGGCATCGACGCCGGGCTTTGGATGGATCAACTGAAGGAACTCGACCTGCCGGGGCAAGGCATCGTGGTCGAGATTACCGAAGGCCTGTTGCTTGATGCCAGCCCGAAGGTCACGGACCAGTTCCTGATGCTGCGCGACGCCGGCATCGAGGTGGCGCTCGACGATTTCGGCACCGGCTATTCGTCGCTGTCCTATTTGAAGAAGTTCGACATCGACTACATCAAGATCGACCAGTCATTCATACACAACCTGACAACCGATTCGGATGATATGGCGCTGTGCGAAGCGATCATCGTGATGGCGCACAAGCTGGGCATCAAGGTGATCGCGGAAGGAATCGAGACGAAGGAACAGAGCCATCTGCTTGCTTCCGCCGGATGCGACTACGGCCAGGGATATCTATTCTCCAAGCCGGTATTCGCGGCAGAATTCGAGCTGTTGTTCACCGCCTTCCCTATTCTCGCGGAATAAGCCGGCTCAATGCACGCTTCCGGTTGCAGCATGAAATTGGCCAGCATGTTATAAATTCGGTCGATTAACCACTTTGCGAGGGCATGGATATGGCAATTGACTGGCGTACCGTATTGCTGTTGGTTCCGTGGAACGACGTCTTGAAGAACGCGCCCAAGGTTGCCGACAGCGCAATGAAGCTCTGGGCTTCCGCTACAAAAAGAACGCCGAAGCAGGAAAGAAGCGCAGCAGTGGCGGCGGCCGAACCGATGGAGCCGCAATCGATTGCAAATCTGCAGTCCCGGCTTGCCGCGGTAGAGGAAACGGCGATGGAATTGCAAGGCCAGATGGTCGCGTCCGCAAGGGTGATCAAGGAACTGGCCGACCAGAACGAAAGGCTTGTCGGCCAGGCCGAAGTCCTGCGGCAGAAGATCGTATGGCTGACGCGGGCCGGAGTCGTCCTGTTCGTCCTTTCCGCTGCCGGCCTGTTCCTGGCGCTGCTTGACTACTGGTAACCGCTTCCCGAAGAGAGCCCGGGCGCGCTTTCAACGCCCCGGCAGGATCAATCGCGTTCGCCGTTTCGGACGCGCAAAACCGACGGCCACAGTCCGGACCGGTATAGCCCGAGCATGCTCGTCGCTGTAAACCCGAGTTGCTGCACCAGCAAGCCGTGGCGCTCGATGCAGTAGGCAAACCCTACCATCGCCACGTTGGCGGCCAGGAAGGCCAGCCAGCCGTAGCGCGAGACCCTGGTATTGACGGCAAGCAGGAAAGCGCCGAGCAGTCAACCCCCATGCAAACGATAAATATACATGATTCCCATATTTCAGATAAATGGACTATGCTGTCCTTGCATGGGGGCTTTGTTTACAAAGGCAGTAGTGAAGTTCAGGGGTGCTTTTTATGGGTCCATGGAAGACCGATCAAATCAATCAGGCGCGAAATGTGCCTTTCCCCCTCGTACTCAAATTTTTAGGGGCGTATAACAAGCTGGATCGTGAATATCGACCATTTGAACGTGGTCGAAATAGCATCCGAGTTCACGTCAACTATGAGGGGCGAGACTTCCGTTTTGTAATTACCGGCGAAAAATGGGTTGATGAACTCATGCCTGCTACCCACCCCAAGCGAGGTGGTGGTGGAACTATTGATTTTGTTTCTCACATAACCGGCTTTAAACTCGTTAACGCAGTCAAAGTTTGTCTTGATGCCCAATCCCTTGCTGACGGCGAAGCGATATGACCAATCAATCTACAAGTAAGGCTCGCAAGGCCACAATACCAACATTGGTTATAACGAAGGTCTGCGACGATGGTGCTAAAGACTCCGTTGCGGTGGCAAACGCTAAAGAGCCATATTCTGTTCAACCGGTATACATACCCCAAGAAGATCTCCGTCATGACGGGCTTCCAAAATGGATGCCTGCCCGATTCAATAACTTTCCTATTGTGCTACAAGGAGATGGTGCGCCATGGGCAGAAGCCAATCTTTATCTATTATCGGAGTTGGAAAACGCATTAGACCCTGATATGCGAACGTACGATACGCGCGCACTCGATTTGGCAAGTCTCCGTAGGTTTGTTGAAAATGAAAATCTTGATTGGACTAATTTCTCCCAATCAATGAAATTACTTCGACCAACATACCGTTACAGATCGCATGTAAATAATGCCTTATATCTTGGAGAGATAAGCGCAGAGACAGCTAGACGACGAATTGGTACTGCGGCTAGTTTTTACAAATGGCTTATGGCTGAATCAATCGTAGTTCCCAAGTATCCTCTTTGGATTGAGAAAGATATATACATTACCGTACACGATACCTATGGTTTTGGGCACACAAAAAAAGTAAAAAGCACAGACCTTGCTATACGAGTGCCAAAGAATGACAACCCCTACGACGAACATGTTTCCGATGAGGGTCAACTTCGACCGCTTCCCATTGAAGAGCAGAAGTGGCTAACCGATGCGCTAAAAGCTGCCAACAACCCAGAAATGAACCTCATATTTATTATGGGGCTTGCCACTGGGGCGCGTCTTCAAAGCA
>Ga0366792_1004_pt1 | contig 85222 bp, 81 predicted proteins | sample TotcelN113001N11_FD_207037 | JGI IMG/M metagenome (GOLD analysis project Ga0366792, IMG submission 207037) | Enriched cells from coal bed in the Powder River Basin, Montana, United States - Total cells N11 rep2 HSBNCT.N11.300.1.N11 ... | reverse complement strand
AAGAATCATATTTGCGCTAGCGCAAATTGGCATGGGAAGAATGGGGGGCTTATCCTTGAAAGATAAGCCAGGAGTTGAGTAAAGACATTTTTCTATTTCAGGTTAATCTTGTATAAGCCCTAACCTTAGAGTTCGAGGCGCTTTAGTTCGTTTCCAAAAATCCCTACAGCAGATAAGGAAGAAACAAAAAGTTGTGTAAATTATCCTAAAAATTTCTTATTGCTTTTATGCCACCAGAGGCGCCCCAGAACCAGAACTACAGATAAAAACAAGCCAACCATCAAGCTGGCGGCCAGAACAAGAGTCAATCTGGCGGACGAACGTGCCGGCAAGGTAGGGCCGGCAATGAAGCGGCTTTTTTCCAGGTACACGTTGATTGCATTCTGGTTGTCGACCGTAATCGTATTGTAGACCTCCTGCACCACCTCATCACTCATGTTCTTGCCCTTGAACACGTTTTCCTTGACGGTAGCTAAGCCGCGCAGAACGGTTTCCCCCGATTTGGTGCTTTCCAGCAGAGCCTTGGCCTTGTCGTAATACTCGAGCAGCAGGGCTCCTTGCAGTTGTTCTCGTCTGGCCTTTCGAATAGATTCCAGTGTTTCCGATATCTGTATTTCGACCGCGGCCAACTGCATAATGGGGGAAAGATAGCGGGCGCTATCCTCAGTTATGGAGATTACTTGCCTGAAGGCTTGACTCGAAGATGCGGGATAACGCGCCATAATTTTCTTCAGGTCTTCTTTCTTCTGCTTGTATTCCGCGTAGTTATCCTTGAGCGTAAGTATTTCATTATCGAGTTCAGCCATCTTGGCGTTGATTTCGCTTTGCTTAAAGCGCAGGTCATCGGAATAGATGAGGTAGATGATGCTATCCATCGCGTACCGGCCCAGCAGGTCCACCATTTGCTGCGCCTCTTCGGCCGTACTGCTTGCATATGCGATGCGCAGCCCGATAACATTATTGCTGCTTCCCTTTGGTTGGTCCACCAATATCTTTGCGTCCAGCTTGGTGAAGGGATAGACCGGCTCGATGATTTTTGAGATGCCCGTAGAAGACGAAAATGCCTTTTGTAGATTGTTGACGGCAGGCGTCGCCTCCAGGTTTTTCTCCTTTACATAATCGAAAAATCGTTCGGGAGTAGCAAAAGAGGCGGCGTAGCGTTTGTAGTTGGCAAGCGATATGCCCGGATTGGGCTCAGTCTCCTTTTCTCGTTCTCTATCCCTATCACGCTCTTTTTCCCTGTTTCGATCCTTACTGTTTTCCTTTTTCTTGTCCATGAACGAGGTGGTGGGAACCGGGCCGCCGAACTGGAAGAAGCCCTCGCTGGCGTATTTGGCGGTCAGGAGCGATCCGGCTATGCCAACTGCTGCGACAAGCAACGTCACAATCAGAATCAACCAGCGCGAGCGATAAAGAGGAGTCAGGAAAGCAATCAAGGAAATAGCCTCATTTGATCTATTTCCGGAATCTACAGTTGGAATTTTCACTTAAATCTTTTTGTAATTTAATGACGTCAAGTTGAACTATGGCAATAGCAATTTTACGCATGTCCTGAATATCACGCTATCACAAGCCGCAAGAATAATAATATTGATGTGCCAGCAATAAAGGGCTTACAAAAAACTACTGAAATATCTTATTGAAATTTTAATGCAATAAAAACGACAGGATAACGGATTGTGACGCAAGAGCGTTGAGATGAACTTTTGCAGGAAGTTCAAAGAGCAAATTCGCGGTCATAAATAGCTGAGTTATCTCTGACACATAATTTTTAAGCATCTATTAAAAAAGCGGCATCCAAATGCGCCGCGTTAATTTCATTAAACGGGGGATTTTAGTAATTAATACATAAAAACATTCGCACTTACTCAACTACACGTAGTGCGGGCATTTCCGCTGCACGTTTTGCTCGTGGTTGATGTCCATGTATGGCATCTTGCATATTATGTTCTGCAAGCCATAAGTGATCCTTAATTCCACATTGCGGAACATACCCTGCAATTACATCCAATAATAAGTCACGGACTTTCTCGCATTCCAACCGATCGCAAGCGCCATCCAATTCAGCCAGCAATGCCTGAAGCTCACCCCAGGAAATTTCAGATTCATGGGCGCGCATGATTAATGGATGGTCGGTACCCTCCACATCATCACCGATCAATAGTTCTTCATATAGCTTTTCTCCCGGGCGCAAGCCGATGTTCTGGATTTCAATGCCATTGGATACCGCATCGTTTTTAACCTCCAAGCCGCTCAGACGTATCATTCGTTTGGCTAAGTCGATAATTTTAATTGGCTCTCCCATGTCGAGCACAAACACGTCGCCGCCTTCGCTCATTGCCCCTGCTTGCAAAACCAATTGCGCTGCTTCCGGTATCGTCATGAAGTAGCGGGTAATTTCCGGATGGGTCACTGTAATAGGCCCCCCGCTCATGATTTGTTTGCGAAACAACGGTACTACCGAGCCGGAAGATCCAAGCACATTACCAAAGCGCACCATGCAAAAACGCGTTTTGCTTTTTGTCTGCGCAAGGCCTTGTAAAATGAGCTCGGCAAGACGTTTTGTCGATCCCATGACATTAGTCGGACGCACTGCCTTGTCGGTCGAGATCAGAACAAAATTTTTCACCGCAGCAGCTTGTGCCGCTTGCGCGATGCTCAATGTGCCGAATGCATTGTTGCGAATACCTTCAATTGGATTGTATTCAACCAGAGGGACATGTTTGTAGGCGGCGGCGTGGTAGACCGTATCGACAGAATAAGTAAGCAATATCTTCTTGCATTTGTCGAAGTCCAACACTGAACCGAGAAACGGCAAGATTTCAGCTTTATGCCCCATTGCGCGCAGTTCCTGCTTGATTGAATACAAGGCGAATTCGGACCTTTCCAACAGGATAATCCGCACAGGCTGCAGGCGGATTATCTGTCTGCAGAGTTCGGATCCAATCGAGCCGCCGGCGCCCGTAACCATCACCGATTTACCTGTGACGCAGGAGGAAATCAAATCCGCATGCGGCGCCACCGCGTCACGGCCCAGCAAGTCTTCAATCTCGATATCGCGCACATCCTGTATGCGCAGTTCGCCACTGACCAACTTTTCGAGTGGGGGCGTCACCTTTATCTTGACCTTAAGAGGCTCGATCCGATCAAGAATTCGCTTTTGCTGAACCTTGGTCAGGGACGGCATCGCCAACAAGATCTCGGTAATGTTGGACTTGGCGACCAGATCGGGCAAGTTAGCGGATGAATATATCCTGGTTCCTGCAATCGTCGCGTCTTGCAGTTCTTTCTTGTCATCGATAAAAGCGATCAGTTTGTACTCGGGCACAACGCGTATCACATTCGCAAGTTGTATCCCTGCCTGGCCCGCTCCATAGATAGCTACTCTTACTGCATTGCTTGCCTCAGAATTCAAAAAATATCCGCGAGCCAAAAAACGGCTGGCTACTACGTACATGATCACGCTTACCCAATAGATTCCGAAGACGCCTCGAGAGTAGCCCGCCATGTGCGATAAAAAAGCGGCTATAAAGACCAAAACAATTATGGAAAGCGTAACTCCGCTTATGACTACATACACGATCTTGTGGTCGATGAAGCGAATGACCGCGCGGTACAGCCCCAGTCTTATAAAGACTGGAATAGAAATCAAAGGTGCTGCAATGATAAGCAATGTGTAAGGTTGCAGTACCGAAAGAGTAAAGGCGTCGTAACGTAGCCAGATGGCAAGACAAAAAGTTAACGGCAAACAGAACAAGTCGATGGTTGCAGCAACCATTTGTTTGTGAAAGCGGGAAAAGCCTAGAATGGACTTCATGTCTTGAATAGCTAACCGTGAATGGTGCTGTGGTTTTTTCATATTAATAAGGCAAAGTTAGCTTATAAGAATTGAAATTGGTCAATAAATACGGAAAATGACCATCAATGCGCAACACCATCCCTGCGTATTACCTTTAAAAAGGTGAGAAAGATAATTTTCAAGTCTAGAAAAAAAGACTGATACAGAACATATTCAACATCTAACCTGACTTTTTCCGGGATCGGTAATTCATCGCGGCCGTTAATTTGTGCCCAACCAGTCAGTCCAGGTAATGCTTTATCGACACCAAACTGTGTGCGTAATGCTATCAGATCATACTGATTAAACAAGGCCGGGCGAGGTCCGACAAAACTCATGTCGCCTTTGAGAATGCTCCAGAGTTGGGGTAATTCATCAAGACTAGTCTTCCGCAGGAATGGCCCTACTGGCGTCAAAAATTGATTTGGATTGGACAAAAGATGCGTGGCTACTGCTGGCGTATCGGCACGCATGGTCCGGAATTTGGGCATTCTAAATATCTTATTATTGCGGCCGACTCGGTCTGACCAATATACGACCGGACCAAAGGAAGTCAATTTTACGATTACAGCAACTAGCGCAATTGGAACCAGCAAAAGCAGCAGAAAGAAAAAAGCCAGCAATAGGTCGAATGCTCTCTTCATAGATAGAATTAAAGATGGGACGTGAAGTGTTCAACGGTTTTATGCAATGCATCGGGCATACTGATAATCGGCTTCCAGCCCAATGTCGCTTTTGTATGACTGATATCGACTTGAAGCGAGCCTATCAGCCGGTTTGCAACTTCGGATTTTCCTAAGATAGAGGCTGCCCCGGTAAGTATTGAGGACGGCAGTGGTATCAATAGAGAGCGCTTCCCCATGGCGGAAGCAATCATACGTATTAATTCTGAAACACTCACATCATTATCATCTGATACCATAAAAGTTTGCCCTGCTGCTTCTGGGTGGCGGCTGCACACTATCAGTAAATCAGTCAAATTGTCGAGAGCTACCATGCTTCTACGATTATGAACTGCTCCGAACGGCAAGGGCATGCCTGACTTTACTAACCGCATTAACCTGAGAAAGTTGGCGCGTACATTGGGACCGTATACCAATGGTGGGCGAATAATCACCAACTCCAAGCCGGTTTTGTGAGATAGCTCTTTTAAAGCGAGCTCAGCTTCCAATTTTGATTGCCCATAAGGGTCGATAGGCATCGGTATATCATGTGGCGTAAAAGATTGGTCCTTAGTTACTTCACCATTAACCTTCACGCTGCTGACAAACACAAAACGTTTAACGCCTAGCTCGACAGCCTGTCGGGCCAAGTTCATAGTGGCAGCGACATTTGTTTCACGATAGGCAGCGATCGGGTCACTAACTTTATCCTTCATTACATGAACGCGAGCAGCTAGGTGAATAATGACATCGCATCCCGACAAAGCATCTGACCACTTCGTCGCACCAGTCAAATTTCCGATTTTAATTTGAGATTGTGCTGTCTTTTCTCGTACAGATCCGACAAATGATATTTGATGGTCGCATAATGCCCTGCATAACGCTGACCCAACGTATCCATTTGCTCCTGTAACGAGTAGTTTATGCATTTTAACTAGTTGTCCCTCTACTTAAAACCATATTATTAAAGTGATGCTCTAATTTATCAATCAAAAGTTTTTTTTCAAAATGCTCTGCATAATAAGAACGTCCTGCCGTGCCTATTGCTTTACGTTCTATATTACTTAGAGCCGCCATTTTTTCTACCACTATAGACAACGCTTTTGAATCACCAGCATTGCACGTATATCCTGCCCCTGCATCGTGAATTACTTTTGCCCCTTCGCCATCTAGAGCTCCTATAATCGGCAAGCCGGATGAAAGATAAGTCTGCACTTTTCCTGGAATAGTCATGGCAAAGACATCATTCGCTTTAAGGGTAACCAATAAGGCATCAGCATGAACAAAAAAAGAAGGCATCCTTTCCAAAGGAAAACGTCCAGTAATTACTATATTGCTTTGTAAATCTCTTTCCTCAACCTGTGCTTTAAGCCACCCGGCCATTCGCCCATCACCGACAATAATCCATCGAATATCACGCCGATCACGCAGGTACTCTGCTGCTTCTAGAATAGTCGGAAAATCTTGCGCATCACCAATATTGCCTGCAAACAAAATATTGAACAAGTTTTCGTTTTTATCAATTTCGGGAGCAGGTAAAATTAATTCGTTGTGGAATAATTCTTCAGACCAACTGGGGAAGTATTCAATAATTTTATTTTTATCGCAGTACTTTTCAATTCCGCTAATAAAAGATTTCGATTGCGCTAGAATCAAATCACAATTTTTGTATATAAACTTTACTATCAACCCAATTGCACCAAGTATTGTTTTTGACTTAACAGCACCTACGGCGCTAAGGGATTCGGGCCACAAATCCAATACCCAAAATACAATGGGAGTTTTTTTTATAAACTTAAATAGGATCGCTGGTATGCCAACAGTTATGGGAGAGGGCTCATATACAAAAATAACATCGTATTTTTTTCGAAAAAGCTTAAGAGGGCCAAACAGAGATGCCGAAATCACAAAACTAAAATAGTTAATAACCAATCGCAACGCACCTTGACCGCGGGACGCCAATGGAACTCGTAATATGTTCACTCCATTTAAACTAGAATATTCCTTTGGATATTTGGAAAAACCATCATAAATTTTTCCTGCAGGATAGTTGGGCCATCCTGTCAATACAGTAATTTCATGACCGCGATTCCTTAATTCTGTCGCCAAATCATTTACGCGAAAATTCTCCGGCCAGAAGTACTGGCTAACGATTAATAGTTTCACGATTTAAATTAATAAACTTTATGCCAAATCTTACGATTCACGTAATCTGTATAACTGTGAATAATTCTTACTATTTTGTCTGATACATTCGGCATGTTATAGTCGGCAACAAGCTTTAAATTACGACTATCACCACGCTTTTGGTTGTTCAATATCTTCAAACCTTGTAAAACGCGGTCAACCTCTAAACCTGTCATCATTACAGCAGACTCTTCCATCCCTTCTGGTCGCTCATGGGCTTCACGAATATTCAGCGCGGGAAAATTAAGGATAGAAGATTCCTCCGTGATTGTTCCGCTATCTGACAAGACCGCCCGAGAACACATCTGTAGTTTCACGTAGTCCTTGAATCCAAGTGGCTTAAGTAAGCGGACAAGTGGATGGAAGGAAATTGCTTTTGCATCCACCTTCTTTTGTGTTCGCGGATGGGTTGATATAATAACCGGTTCTCCGTACTTTTCGGCTACAATATTTAATACATTAACCAGTTTATCGAAATTTGTTTCTGAATCAATATTTTCTTCCCGGTGCGCGCTGACTACGAAATATTTTCCTTCTTCTAATCCCAGGCGTTTTACTGCATCAGACCTTTCAATCCCATCCATATAATGATGCAGTACTTCATACATCGGGCTACCCGTCTTGATAATGCAATCTGGGGGCAAGCCTTCACGCAATAAATACTCTCGCGCAATGGAACTATAAGTGAGGTTAATGTCAGCCGTATGATCGACAATTTTGCGATTAGTTTCTTCCGGTACACGCTGATCAAAACAACGGTTACCTGCTTCCATATGGAAAATCGGTATTTTCCGGCGCTTGGCTGGAATCGCAGCCAGGCAACTATTTGTATCTCCCAAAATAAGCAAAGCCTCTGGCTGTACCTGTTCTAAAACGGAATCGATAGCGATAATAATCTTGCCAATTGTTTCTGCGGCATTAATACCTGCAGCATTCAAGAAATGGTCGGGTTTACGAACTTCCAAATCTTGGAAAAAAATCTCATTTAATTCGTAATCGTAGTTTTGTCCTGTGTGCACAAGCACATGGTCACAATGCTCATCCAGTCGTGCTAGTACACGCGACAAACGAATAATTTCTGGCCTTGTCCCGACGACTGTCATGACCTTAAGCTTCTTCATGGCTTTACCTTTAAAGAAATAGTGTCGGGCTTTTCTCCGCTAAAAATCTCATTTGCCCATAACAGCACAACTAGTTCATCGTCACCGATGTTTGTGATGTTATGCGTCCATCCGGGGGCAGTTTCTACTATGCGTGCTTCGTTCCCGCGCGTAATCAGTTCGTGCGTTTCGTCTGTGATTATGTTTCTGAAGCCAAAAAGCGCTGATCCTTTAATGACCAGAAATTTTTCGGTCTTGCTGTGATGATAGTGTTCTCCACGTGTGATGCCAGGGTGGGCAGTGAAATAGGAGATTTGACCGCACGCCGGCGTCTTCAGCATCTCAACGAAGACCCCACGGCTATCAGCATGTAGGGGAACTTCGTATGCGAAGTCTTGAGGATCAAGGTAACTGATATAAGTAGAATGCAAAGCGCGCACAAACCCCGTCCCGACACAAGGGGTAAGAAGCGAAGTGCGGCTTTCTGAAAAAGTGCGCAGTATTTGCGCAACTTCACCTACTGTTGATGAATAAACAGGATCTGCTTCGACAAAGCCGGCGGATGCAGGCGGTGTATTCAGCAACCTGATAAAGGCATCCACCACGTCGTCAATGTAAACCAATCTGAGAGGTGCGGCAAGATCGTGTATGGAAATGTCCAAGCCTCGTGCGATGTTATGGCAAAATGTCGCTACTGCCGAGTTGTAGTTCGGCCGGCACCATTTGCCAAACACATTTGCCAGACGAAATAGATATACAGGAGCTTTGGTGACGGAACTGTATTGAAATAACGCATTTTCTGCAGCCAACTTGCTGCGACCGTAGGGGTTGCCCAATTCAGCTTGAATTGAAGATGCAAATGCCACGGGTGCTTTTATCCCCGCTTCTATAAGCGTTGAACACAAAGTTTCGGTAAATCCCTTATTGCCCGAGACGAATTCGGTAATATCTTTGGGGCGATTAACGCCTGCCAAATGGAATATAAAGTCCGCGTTAATCAATGCGCTGCGAAGAGCTTGAGGCAGAGTGTTTCGGGTGATGCCTACTACATCTTTAAATCCCAGTTCACCTAAACGCACTCGTAGATTTTGACCTATAAAGCCGTCTGCTCCAGTGATGACTATGCGCATATTGAATCAATCCTCCGCAGTGGCTTTTTCACCACGCGCGATTTTTTGCATAAGGTCCAGCTTGAGCAGCATTTCTTTCATACTCTCGACATCTAGTCTCCTTGTATTGTGCGAAGTATATTCTTCAGCTTGTGAGAGTCGTCGTTCACCTTCCTCAAAATATTTAGCATAGTTCAAATCGCGTCCATCGATAGGCACTCGATAATATTCTCCTAGGTCTTCGGCTATGGCGCACTCTTCGCGGCTAAGGAGTGCTTCATAAAGCTTCTCTCCATGACGAGTTCCGATTTCAAGCACCTCATAGTTAGGTCGCTTGATCAATTCCAAGATTGCCTTTGCGAGTGTTTCTACCGTAGCAGCCGGCGCTTTCTGAACAAAAATGTCGCCGTTGTTCCCATTCTTGAAGGCATACAACACTAAATCCACCGCATCATCTAATGTCATCATGAAGCGTGTCATTGCCGGGTCTGTCACAGTAATGGGGCGCCCAGACAACACTTGCTCTACAAATAGCGGAATGACCGAACCGCGTGAAGCCATAACGTTGCCATAACGCGTACTGCAAATCACGGTATTAGTTCCTTCTAAGTTGCGAGACATTGCAACGATAACTTTTTCCATCATGGCCTTAGATACTCCCATAGCATTGATAGGGTACACAGCCTTGTCTGTACTTAAACATACGACACGCTTTACCCCAGCCTCAATTGCCGCTTCCAGCACGTTTTCGGTGCCCATTACGTTCGTGCGCACAGCCTGCATGGGATAAAACTCACAGGAAGGCACCTGTTTGAGAGCCGCCGCATGAAAGCAGAAATCCACTCCGCGCATGGCTGATGCCACGCTACGTGCATCCCGCACATCTCCAACGTAAAATTTAAGCTTAGAATTGGCGTAACGCCTCCTCATATCATCTTGTTTTTTTTCATCCCGGCTAAAGATACGAATTTCGCCAATTTCCGTATTCAGAAACCGTTTTAATACTGCATTACCGAAGGAACCAGTGCCCCCAGTGATAAGTAGGATTTTGCCAGTGAACATGTTGATTCCAGCTAGAAGTAGTAATTGCCTAGTCAGGCAGACCGGTTTTGTGACAGGGCAGAGCGTATGAGGTCTTCCTTTTGCATTGCATTCGGGTAATTGATTAGCACTGCTCGATAAGTTCCTTTGAACACGAAAAGACTCCCGGCAGAAGCTCCAACAACGCCGCAAGTAGCGATGAGTTCGCCGATATGATCTAAAGAGCCAGCTCCACCTAAAACAGTAATAGGAAGACTTACTGCTTGGCGCAACCGATTAGCCAGTTCAATGTCATACCCTTTCATTTTTCCGTCGTTATCGATGGAATTGACAACGATTTCGCCTGCACCAAGTGCTTCGGCCTCGGTCGCTGCATCAAGCACGCTTCGCTTCGTATTTCTTGTGCCGTTATGAGTCCAGACGTCATATTCCTTGCTGAATAGACGCTTTTTAACGTCGAGCACGACCACGACGCTTTGGCTGCCGATCTCCTTTGCTATACGGGAGATCAGCTGCGGATCTTCAATTGCTGCCGCACTGACCGATACTTTTTCGACACCCAATCCGATGATTTTCTTGGCCTGCTCAGGTGTTCGTACGCCGCCTCCATAACATAGAGGCATGCGACATTCAGCTGCTAGATGGGCAATCAACTTGTAGTTTGGCTCCGAGTTGTTTGCTGTTGCATCAATATCCAAAACTATAAGCTCATCAGTTTCTTTTTCGTTAAAGATCTTGACCGCGTTGATCGGGTCGCCTACGTATTTGGGGTCCTTGAATCCGACTGTTTTTACAAGGCCACCGTTGTGTACGAGCAGGCATGGAGTAATTCTGGGCCTTAGCATTTCATAACTCCGCAAAGTTCTTTAAAAGTCTGGCACCGAATTGGTGGCTCTTCTCCGGATGGAATTGCACTCCGTAAACATTGTTCGATTGAACCGCGCAACTGAAGTCAATACCATAAGTTGCGGTTGCGGCCACGTGATCCTGTCGTGAGCACTCGAAAAAGAAAGAGTGCAGAAAATAGAAGCGGGCATTCGATGCCAGACCTTGAAATAGCCTGCTATCATCACTCGGGTTTACATCGTTCCAGCCCATGTGAGGCAAAGGCAACCCGGCACATTGCGGCACGGATTTGAAAGCGCGCACATGGCCACGGATCCAACCTAGACCTGGCATTTGTCCTTCATCGCTACCGTCGGCAAGAATTTGCATGCCAACGCAAATGCCTAGCACCGGCACCTTGCGGTCGAGTACCAATTCGTCGAGGATGTGCTGCATACCGGAAGCCTGCAATAGTTCCATCGCATGATCGAATGCGCCCACACCAGGCAGGATAATTTTTGTGGCTGTCCGCAAGTCATCGGCGCATGTTGCAACTTGTGCATCGATGTTCATGCGTTTATACATGTTAGAGAAAGCTCGGATGTTCCCTAAACCGTAATCGACAATGGAAATCATCTAATAATCGCCTTCTGCACTCCCAGCGCTCGCAGAACTTTGGTACCCATGTCGATCAAGGTCATCGCATTGCTGTAGTCTTTGTAACTCTTGTTCGCTCCCGACATGATCTGCTGCAGTTCTTCTACTGTCAGGTCGAGCTTGGTGGCAATGTACTCGAAATCCTCTGCTAAATTCTCTTCGCTGTAGGCTGGCTTGGAAATACGTTCAAGTCCTTCTTCCCGAGTCATCTGCTTTGTAAGAATCAGGCTGGAAAAGTGGGCTCGGCGTTTATCAAATCCAAATTTTGTCGGCAGCCAATAGCCTTCGTAGAACCGCGTGAATCGCGACTCATAATGCTTGTGTGCGTACTTTTGCCATCCGAACTTGTCAACAAGTTCCTGCATGGCGGCTTCTTTATAGAAAGGGACATGGTTCAAAGGTTTGACGACTTGAATTCCCTTCATGAAGCGATAATAGAGCTTATAGGTGAAAATATCTGCTAGCGGGAAGGTCTTCAGCGGTTGTGTGCCAAAGCGGCGATGAATATCTTTTAGTTGACGCAAGTCGGAGGCATGGTAATGCCACTCAAGCGGTTCACGAACGCACTCCGTCGAGTAGTTTGCACCCGTCAAAATATACTTGAATCCGTTCTTGGCGGCAAAGTTATAAAGGGCTGCGAAGAAGGCGTGATCTTGCGGCGTATCGATATGAGGAACCTGTGCCCTGAAGAAGGCGAGTTGCAGATCTTTCATCTCTTGCCAGTTGACCACCTCGGTATGTAAATCGACCCCTAGGCCATCGACTAGCTTCTCAATGTTGTTGACGGCCTGCTGCGAGTTCCAGCCCGCATCAACATGAAACAGTAGGGGCCGCAACCCAAATTTTTCTTTTGCCAAATAAGTGACGTAAGAACTATCTACCCCACCGCTTATTCCTATCAGGCAGTCGTGATCCCGGCCTTTTCCGTCGCGCTTGATCTTTTCGACGACCTCGCGCATTTCCCGCTCACCCTGTTCGTCAGGGTGCCAGCTTGGCAGTATCTTTTGGTGGTAGTTATTGCAGTAATCGCACCAACCACGCGAGTCGAATGTGATATTCGAGTCGCTAGTGTCCATGATGCAGTTGGAACAAATCTGATACTTTATGTTGTTCATATTAGCTCTTGAGTGACTAAATTGCCATAGTATTTAATATACAATTTAATTGAATATCATTGAGTTGATATTTGAAATCATTTCATCAGTAAAATTATCTGAATTTTCTTTTTTCATATTTATGGGATGAACTAATGCTGGAATTCCGTGTGATGCATACTCATCTACAAGCGTTGAAGGATAAGAGATGATCATATTCACATCCGGAAAAAAAATCCTGTTTTCAATAAAGGTCCACCCAATATCTTTAATATTACTGCTAGCTGAAGCAGTAGGGTGTGGTTTGTAATAAAAGTAAATGTTATATTTCTGGCTGAGTAAATTATGTAAATAAGTATGAAACTCTTCACATAATGGGTGTCCGACAAACAGGATTTTAAAGCCCGCTGTGTCCGACCCATTTTGAAGGAAAATTTTATGTGAAAAGTAATTAACTTTTATTTTAGATGAAATAGGCTCAGCGGAAATAATATCGTTTATAAAAATTCTTCTCGACATATCATCGAATACATACAATTGAGTAACAGACTTCAATCGTCGTTTTAATTTAAATGGTAGGTGGGGCACCGGTTCTTGCAAGTTCAATCCTGCTAGTGATCCATGCTGGACTAAATGCAGTTCTGATATTCTACTTACATTTGAGTTGGGAGCGTATTTTTTCCTAGATATGACGCTATCGGCAAGCACAGCCCATCGGTCGTAATGCTCCGCAATAAGAAATATACCTTCAATTTTTTCAATGGCTGCTCTAACAGCGAACCATCGAAAAGCTGTATAGCTCTGTAAAACCCATTTTGAAGTGTTTTTTCGAAATGAAAGAACGTTAATAGCTGCAACAGATTGCAAATATGCTTCTAAAAGATCCCTGCCTTCTATGAGCGAAAAAATATCGAATTGTGATGATCCAATTGGTATCTCAGCAAGGGGGGCCCATGGAAAAGTAATCCAGCATTTAGGGATGTTATTCACTGATCCCGGTTTAACTATATCAGCGACTCGAGAAGAAAATGCAAGAACGTATTCATTAAATGATAGGGCCTGTTTAATTTTGCATCCTCTATACTTTGAATAAATATAATAATAGAACAGTTGCATAAAGTAAAACACAGCGCCACCGCCAAGGCGCCATACAGAAGCTAATAAAAACCAAAAAAAATACATTAATTTTTGCCGTTGGACAGCAAAATTCAGCCATTTAGCAGGGCGTGGAATATATCCTACATTTTCAGGTTTTACACAATATAAATCGAAAATAGAGAGATCAATGGAGATTTCATTATCCACCGCTTGTAAATATGTAACTAGCCTTCTCTTCATCAAGTTATTTATTACATTATGCATGATTTGGACGCCAGCGATAACATATGAGAGAGCCAAGTGATATAAAAAATAATTGATTGTTTGGGAAAGCATTGGTAGTGGAGTCTGCCATACCAGCAATCAAATAAAATACTAAAATATATCTCCAGTAGTTATTGTATGGAATATTAGTTCCATCATTTAATTTAAATATTACTACAGTTGAAATTGCGAATAACAGCAAAAGAAAAAGTCCGAAACTGTTCAAAATAACTAAATAAGCGCAATCAGAAATAAGATGCGTTCTAATGGCGTCAAGATCAGGGATGAAAATGGAGTAATCTATACTTTCCACATATGCACTGAAATTTTCAAGCCTTATATTGGCTGTTTCCATATCAATTTCGCGCAACTGCAACTGAGAACTATCTTGATGAGACCATTCAATATTATTAATAGTTGTAGCAAAGAAACCTAAAAAAATTAAGAGTAAAAGTGTTCGTATTCTTATCACCGCAAAATCAGTATTTTTATATTTAATGAATGAATATAGATTTGAAAAAAATATCGTAGCAATAAACGCAACCCATGCAGTTCTTGATCCACTAAGCACAAAACCAAAAATAATCGGCAAGCTTATGATTAATTTTTTCAGTGGGCGATAGTTTATGCCAGTTAGAAATATGAGACACATGCCCAAATATAACCCTAAGTTGTTAGGGTTAAAAAGAGTTGAAATGGATCGCATACCACCAGTTCTTGACCAGTGCTCTACAAATAAATCTCCATAAAAAAATATCTCTATAAAAGAAAAAACTCCAACTACGACTCCGGTCCATACCAATAAATATGGAATTTTTTCTAACGATATATCGTCAAGTGAAGTTAGAAGTATTATTAGGCCTGACATACTTATCACTACTATATATACATTTATAATTTGATTCGCTTCCGGAAAGAAAATATAGAAATATACTGCCAATGTGGATAGCGATAAAGGAAAAAATAAGATACCCCATGACTTTTTCCAGAATACAATGCATAAAGATATAGAAAGGCATATAAAGTATTTAAATGCTTTATGAAATATGCCCTCGTCTATATTCATATTTATTTCGCCTGTAAGCAGGCTGTTGATATAGTATAAGGAAGAAATAAATAGCCATACATATACTGTTCGATTTATAAATTTATTTCTCGAATTCATTTTCGTTGATATTTACTCTTATTACATTTTTGATTTAATTATTTCATTTGCTAAATTGAAATCATACAATTCGTCAATATCAACGGATTTATCTTTCGACATAATGAACGCTAATGTTTCCTTCGTGAATAAACTTCCTCTTTTAACGGTTTCCGTTTTTGCTATATAAATTGCGCCGTTGAGCCTATATCGTTTTGTAAAATCTTGGCTTCTTTTGTTGGAGAAGATATCGAACCCATATAAAAGGCCTTCATCAGTTACCATGCCGCACCACTCGAGCGGATGTTCAATTTCACATACTGAAACCACACTTTGACCACTTCCTTGCTGAAATTTCTGATACGCCGCAATAAGATCGGTACTATCCCGAAGTGGGGAGGTCGGCTGCAGTAAAATTATGGTGTCAAAATTACCACCTGCACTCTCTTCAAGGTGTATTACATTTAATAGCACATCAATGGTTGATGTAGTGTCTGTTGCTAACTCATTAGCGCGTTTTAGAGGCGATATATTGTATCGAGTTGCCACCGATAGAATCTCATCATCATCGGTTGTTACCACTATTTTGTTAGCTATTTCAGCTTGAATAGCGGCCTCTATTGTCCATGCAATCAACGGCTTACCGGACAAGGGCATGACATTTTTGCGAGGTAGGCGTTTGCTACCCCCACGCGCGGGAATGATAGCTAATACCCGTGATTCTTTATCCATTAAACATAACTCCTGCATCAGATTGAGCTCTCTGAAAATCTTCCACCCTGCCAATATCCAGCCAATACTCATGAATCGGGAACATATTTACCGTCTGGCCGTTGGTAATTTGCTGCTGCAACAGAGTTGGCATGTCGATGCGGATGCCTGGGGGAACACTTTTGACAAGTTCAGGTGAGAGTAGATAGATGCCAGCGTTGATGAAGACTCGATGCACGGGCTTTTCCTCCATTGAGCATATGCGATGCCCATCACTTTGGATTACACCGTAGGGCACTTGGTGCTCGTACTCGCGGGCACACATCGTGGCAATTCCAAGGTGGTTCTGATGGAATTCCAGCAGATTTTGGAAATTAAGACTAGTTAGCAGGTCGCCGTTCATCACAAACAACGGCGAATCGATCTCATCATGGGGCAGAAGGCCCAATGCGCCGCCAGTACCCAAAGGTTGTTCTTCGTGAATGTAACGGATGCTGACTCCCCAGTGGCTACCGTCGCCGAAATGCGCGTGAATCATTTCAGGCATGTAGTGGGTGGAAATGAAGAAACGATGAAATCCGGCACTGATGAAGTTCTCAAGAATCAGTTCAAGGATCGGCTTGTTGCCAACTTTCAGAAGAGGCTTAGGACAGGCATTTGTCAACGGTTGAAGCCGAGTCCCAAATCCTCCGGCCATGAGAAAAACCGCGTTATTCTTGTGGCGCGTCTGCAATAGGCCATGCAATGTCTCAAGGCCAACCAAGCGATGGTCAGCATCCAGAACGGGAATCTGCAACAACTGATGCTGTTCCATTAATGCCAGAATGCGCGCCCTGCTCCAATCACGATTTGCCGTGCGTGGCGAGGTATGCATTGCCTCAGTAACCGGTGCGGTCAGCGCTATGCGCTTGAGTAGGGCACGGCGCACGTCACCATCGGTTAGAACGCCAAGAAGGTGCCGTTCACTATCCACTACCATTACAATACGTAATGCAGCACGATCCAATATGGCGATTGCGTCCTCAAGCGAGCTTTGTTCTCCAATAAGTGCCGACTCCCATTGCTTCATACGAAAGTATCCTATCAAGTCGATTGCTTTGTTATATTGCGAGCGGGAGAGCCAATTAGTGTTTGGCGGTCTGCCAAATCGCGCACTAGCGTAGCACCTGCGCCGACTACGGCCTGTTCGCCTACCGTTATGTTTTGGATGATAGTTGAACCGCTGCCGATGTATGTCTGTGCATGAACATAAACGGTGCCGCAAAGCGTAGCCCTTGGCGCAATGTGCACATGCGCCTCAACCACGGAATCATGATCAACGCTGGCGCAAGTGTTGATGATGGTGTTTTCTCCGATACGGCAGTCGGGCTGAACGATAGCGCCCGCCATGATCTGCACGCCTTCGCCAAGTTGTGCGCTGCTATCGACCCATGCCGCAGGATGAATTAAAACAGGAAAATGAAAGCCTTTTGCCCGATATTTTTCAAACAAACGCTTTCGGCTGCTGCTGCCTACAAGTTGTCCAACACCATTGATCAGGCCAACTTTATCGGGGTTTATGTCATCCAGAACAGCCTCGTCCCCCAGCACAGGGATACCGCGCCATTGTTTTGTCCCCTGCTGGGGTAAGTCGGGGTCGCATACGCCCAGCACTATCAAGCCATTGGCTTGGGCAAGTGACAGCAGGACTTTGGCGTGCCCACCTGCTCCCAAGAGGATTAGCGGTTGTTTTGTCGTTAAAGTCATGCTCATGCTTCAATGATTTCGCCTGGTTTATATCCACGATCGGCACGTTTTCCAACCAGTCCCCATAGTGTGGTGGGCGGGAGGCCCCGTCCGCATCGGGCAGTTGCCAGATCGTATCGACTCAATGTGCTGCCTGCGACAATTTCTCGGGCAGCGATGACTTGCTGGCGAGCCGCACTACGTGTATCCCACTCACTGGCTTGTGGCGCTTTACAGCTACTTCCGAGCGCCTGCTGCAATGATCGAATATCGTTGACCATCTGCTTTAGTTCGGAAGGTTCCAATGAGGCTTTGTGATCGGGACCGGGCAGGGTTCGGTCCAGCGTAAAATGTTTCTCGATGACCTTGGCGCCTCGCGCTACTGCCGCAACGGGTATCAGGCAGCCTTCAGTATGATCCGAGTAGCCGACTTCAAGCCCGAATGACGAAGCTAGTGTGTCCATCGCGCGAAGATTAACCTCATTGAAAGGGGTCGGGTACTGCGAGGTACAGTGCAGCAAGGTAACCTGCCCATGCAGACGATGCCTGAATGCCGGATTACTCCAGCAACGCCAGACTTCGTCCATATCAACGGGCTCCTGCATCTTGTTCAAGGCATGAGCAACGATAGCCAGACCTTGCTCCACCTCAGACAGCGTTGCCATGCCGGTGGACATAATCAGCGGTTTGCCAGTTTTCGCAAATTGCCAGAGCAGCGGGGCGTTGGTCAGCTCACCCGAAGGCACCTTGAATAGCGGCACTCCCAAGTCGTTAAGAAACGCGAGGCTATCACTGTCAAAAGGCGTCGAAAGAAATTCAATCCCCTTTTGGTGCGCATAAGATTGCAGCTGGGAGTGCCAATCACGAGGCAATTCCAGCTTCTGAAGCATGGCAAGCTGAGTTTCCATCGCATCAGAATGCTCTTTCTGATAGGCTGCTTTTGGGGCATGTTCTGAGGCCAGTTTTTTTGCCTCAAAGGTCTGAAATTTGATGGCATCGGCACCTGCCGCGGCAGCGGCATCAATAAGCGCAATAGCCAGTTCGCACTGGCCGTTATGGTTTACGCCGGCTTCTGCAATTATGTAGATGTCTTTCGCATCGATTTTCATGGCGGTTACATCAAATCATGGAAGTGTTTGCGGAAATCGCTCGAATACTCTTCAAGAACTCTAACAACTGCTTCAGAAGAATTACCTGCACCATAAGGATTTGTTACGTTTCGGCAGTGCCTTGCAAATTCTTTCGATAGTGCTTTATGAACTGTCTTCTCGATGGCGTCGCTTTCGGGCGCACAGTGTAAGACAGAATCGGCGGCCAGACGGCCTAATTGGCGAACGCCGATATTGACTGACGGGATGCCAAAAGACGGCGCCTCTATGATGCCGCTCGAAGAATTTCCTATTACAGCAGACGCATACGCAACCACGCTCAAATAGCGCTCAAATCCAAGGGAAGGGATTGCCAGGACGCGCTTGGGTTGGTCTTGTGCATATTGTTTGAGCAATCTTATAATTTCCCACCCGCCATTGTCGGCGTTCGGATAAGTCAGGATAATTTGGCATTCAGGGAATCGGTCAAGCGCAGCCAACAGCGCCGCGAAGCTCTCTTCAGGATTTTCTTCAAGCATTGTGACTGGATGGTATGTCACCAATAGAAAGGGAGTCTGGAGCTCAAAGCCGAGGCTTTCATTCAATGCCGCCAACTCCATTCTTGCAGTCCGATGCAGATGATCAAGGCCAAGGGCGCCTACGTTGAACACTGTTGAGGGGGCCTCACCCATTTGTATCACCCGTTGACGATAGGGTTCCATAGCCACGAAGTGCAAGCTGGCCATCTTTGTAATTGCGTGACGAATGGCATCGTCATAAGCACCTTCCGTGATCTCGCCTCCATGCAAGTGCGCCACAGGAATACGCATGATCAATGCAGCCTGGACAATCGCAAGTGCTTCAAATCGGTCCCCTAATACCACCAGCATATCCGGTCGAAGCCGGTCAAGTGCATCGGCAAAACCAATCATGCCTAACCCCATGGATTTGACCACTCCTACAGGGCTATTCGATGAGAGCAGCATTTCAACCTTGGCATCGATGTTAAAGCCATCCTGCTCAATCTGGTGCCAGGTTTCGCCAAATTCCGGGGAGAGGTGCATGCCGCTGACAATGACCTGAAGGTCCAAGCTTATGCTGCCTTGTATCTCTTTCATCAACCAGTAGAGCAAACCATACTCTGCTCGGGTACCCGTAAAGACAGCGATTTTACGTCTCATTCTAGAAACTCCGGCAATACACTGCTGGGGAGATTGACTACCCTGGATTCCAGCCACTCAGAATTGCTTAAGTCACCATGCCGGCAATGTTTGAAAATGGGCAAATGATTCATCAGTTGCCAGATCGGACGGGTCATCACTCCCTTGTCGTTGGTGATCTTGATCAGTTCGTCGCGCTTCTCCCGGTTTTGGCAGATTACGGCATTGAGCCAGTAGTTGGAACGGCAATTTGCTGGTTCATGAAAAAAACGCAGATCGCTACCATGCAGTAAATCTTCATATCGGGCAGCAAGAGTTCGTTTGGCGGCAATAAATTTTTCCAGTCGTTCCAGTTGGGCGCAACCAAGCGCAGCGTTGAGATTGGGTAAGCGATAGTTGTAGCCAACTTCATCGTGCACAAATTCGAAGGGATGAGGCTTCTTCGCTGTCGTCGTCATGTGTTTCGCACGAATACCTAATTCATCATTGGTAAGAATCATGCCGCCGCCACCAGTAGTGATGATTTTATTGCCGTTGAAGCTGAGTGTTCCCAGCTTGCCAAAGGTGCCGGTATGCTTCCCTTTGTAGAAGCTTCCAAGAGATTCGGCAGCGTCTTCTACCAGCACCACATTCCAACGGCGGCAAACTGACATCAAAGCATCAAGATCGACAGGATGACCGAATGTATGCATAGGTAGACAGGCACGCACCACCTTGCCATCTTCCGTCAAACGGCACAAACCTTCATCGTCCAGTCTGGCGTACTCTTCCAGCCAAATTTCCATAGCTTTGGCCGAAAGGCCAAGCGTATGCTGGTCCACATCGACAAATGCTGGTTCGGCACCGCAATACATAATTGCATTGCAGGTAGCAACAAAAGTCAGTGGCTGAGCTATCACCAAGTCGCCGGGCGTCACTCCTGCAAGCAATAGTGCAGCATGCAGAGCAGCCGTTCCATTGACGGTGGCCACCGCCCGGGGGCTGCCTGTATATGCGGCGACGCCATGCTCGAAACGATCTACAAAGGCTCCTACGCTCGAAACAAATGTCGAGTCGATTGTTTCCTTCAGATAGTCATGTTCACGACCGGAAAATACGGGCGCATGTAAGGGGATGAATTCGTTCGTGCGATACTGATCCCGTACAAACTGAATCAAAGAATCAAACATAGAAATCTCAGATGTTATAGATGTTGGCTTTGTACTTGGCGAGGTGTTCCGGGCGCGTAAACCAAGCAACGGTAGCTTTTAGGCCTTCACGAATACTATATTCAGGATTGAAACCAGTTAAACCGCGAATCTTTGTATTATCGCACCAGAGGCGGAATACTTCTGATCTCTCGGGGCGGACTCGTTGTGCCTCTACAAGAAATTCGACATCGCGGCCCATTATTTCGCGAATCATATTCAAAGTGTCTTTTATTGAAACTTCATAGTTGGAACCTATGTTGACGACTTCCCCAATTGCTTCTTTGCAACGCGCCAGTTCAAGAAATCCACGGCAAGTGTCTTTGACATAGTTAAAATCACGGGTCGGTGTGACATCACCTAGTTTTATCTGCTTTATTCCACTTGCAATTTGGCTGATGATTGTGGGAATGACTGCTCGGGCTGATTGACGCGGACCATATGTATTAAATGGACGTGCAATGGTCAGCGGAAGGCCGAAGGCATTATAGAAACTCATTGCCATAGCGTCAGCTCCGATTTTAGAGGCGCTATAAGGAGATTGGGCTTGCAACGGGTGTTTCTCATCAATAGGTACGTATAGAGCAGTGCCATATACTTCACTGGTAGATGTATGAATAACCCGCTGAACACCATTTTCCATTGCTGCTTGGCAAATGTTCAGAGTGCCTTTTACGTTTGTATCCACATAACTATCGGGAGCCACATAAGAGTATGGAATGGCAATCAGAGCTGCCAAGTGGAATACTATGTCAATATCCTTAGTGATCTGTTTGCAGTAATGAGGGTCGCGAACGTCCCCGCTAAGCACTTCGATATCCGCGCGGCAATCTACATCTTCCAACCAGCCCCAGTTGTTAAATGAGTTGTATTGCGACAAGGCCTTAACTTTATAGTTTTCCCGGACTAGTAATTCAGTGAGATGGGAGCCGATAAAGCCGTCTGCGCCTGTGATTAGCACGTTTTTCATTTAAATTATTCCAAAACTAAGTGAATTTCAAGAGATTTCTGATTAATTCGCATTAAATGATAAGAGATTAGTTTCCATACTAGAATGACGCTAAAGGCCAAGCACATGGCCCATGGAATAATAATTACGCCCCAATAATTCCCGCCGCAATAAGATACAGCAAGGAAAACAAAAAAACCTACGACTTGGCTTAAAAAAATGGGCTTATCTTTCCCAAAAGAATACAAACCTAAATGAGGTATTGTGCTTAAGGCATAAATGATAACGCCAATAAGCAACCAATACAACAAAAACAAGTTTTCGATATAAAGCGGCTTGTCAAGCAAACGAAGCAAAGGCTCGCTTATAAGAAAACAAATAAAAGCAAGAATAAAAGTCACAACTACAATATTAAGAGTCAATCCTTTGACGCATTTTTTGAAGCCATAGTAATCTTCAGCCTTTGCAAATGAGACCAACTTTGGATAGAAAAAAACAATTACTCCGGCATCCAGAAAAGACAAAATAGCTGTTGCGATGCCGATAAATAATACATATGGTCCTAAGACATCTAGACTTGTAATATTTTCGACAAAATAACGGTCAAAAGTAAACATGCCCCTTACTGCCAAACTGGCTGCTAACAGGGGCAGTGCAACTTTGATTCCGCTTTTTATCCAAACCCAATCAATAGGAGCTCTCAAACATTTATTATCAAAACTAAGAAGTTTGATAACTGCTAATGCGCAGGCAAAGCAGGCGCAAATAGTCCAAGCCCCAAACATAAAGTCAAGGTTGCGTGCCTCAGGTGAAAGCCACATCGCGAAAGCTACTATTAGGCACCAAGCGCCGCTTCGTAAGAACAGGACAAAACTCGCAAGAAGCTGATGTGAAATCGCAACTAAAATTCGGTTTAGCTCTTGGGCGACATGTTCAAATAAAACTAGACCAAAAAACCAGGAAATGTACTTCCATGGCAACCATCCTTTTAAAAACAAAAGCATTCCAAATGGAAGAAAAAGCGCATATAGAATTAGGTAAAGAACGGTCTGGTCTCTAATTATTCGAAGCCAATGCCTAGGATCTTCTCCAATCATCTCTCGATTAGAAAAATTATAAAATTCAAATCCCACCACGTATAGCGCATAGCCAGTAGTTGCGGCGATAAGGCCATAAATGCCCACTTCGACCGGGTCAAGAAACTTGGCAAGAAAAAAAATAAGCAAAAACTTGCTTGCCAGAGTTATTCCGCGGAGAAAAATATTAGCGATCTGAATCAATTTATTCCCAGGAATTCTTAATAGAATTGTTATTGAATATGGAGTTTTTAAATATCAGTCTGCCCTATAAATGTCGAGGACATGATTGGCATAAATATTGCCAATGACTGACTTCAGCTATGGAACTGAATATTTAGCGAATTTATTTGCAATTAAGCTACTTGTTCACGCTTGCCATCAACCTTATACGTTATGCACTCAATTTCTAACGCCTTTGAAGGTAAATTTGATCCTCATTTCGCAAGCCTATGAAGCAGCACCTAACATATGCTAGCTCGTTCATGTCAAAAGGTGAGAAAATGTTGGGATTAACAGTTTTTATGCCGCATATAAGAATAAATATTTCCAAGCGTTTATAAATATAAGACTGAAAGTGTTGATAATTTGGTATTGTTATACTTTATTTAGAGCTCCCGCTGATTCGAACAACCCCCCCTTTTTATCATTATCCGATAGTATCGGATCTACACCGAGTGGCCATTCAATGCTGATAACCGGATCATTCCAGGCAATACACCGTTCGAACTCCGGCGCCCAATAATTTGTGGCCTTGTATAATAGTTCGGCTATATCACTGACAACAACAAACCCATGCGCAAAGCCTTCTGGAATCCACAACTGCCGCTTGTTTTCGGCTGATAGGGTTACTCCTACCCATTGTCCAAACGTCTTCGAGCTCTTTCTTATATCTACTGCTACATCGAAAACTTCGCCGGCCACCACGCGAACGAGCTTGCCTTGCGCTTGCCGTACCTGATAATGCAGTCCGCGCAATACATTTTTAGCCGACTTCGTATGATTGTCCTGCACGAAGTTTGCATTTACGCCTGTCAGCTCGGCAAAGCGGCGAGCGTTGTAGCTCTCGAAAAAAAAACCGCGCTCATCTTCAAATACATCGGGCTCAATAATAATTACATCGGGAATGGCTGTTTGTCGTGTTCGCATAATTACTGATAATACCGACCAGTTAACTTATAGATAAAACTAGATTTTAAAGTATGTATACGCATACTTATCGTTATGTTGTTTTCATCAGAACACCGTATTATCAAGCAGCCTCAGCAGATATTTCCCATAATCAATTTCTTTCAGTGGTTCGGCCAGTTCCTCGAGTTGTGATGCATCGATATAACCTTTCCGGTATGCAATCTCTTCAGGACAAGCGACCTTCAGGCCCTGCCGGTTTTGAATCGTCGCTATGAATTGCGATGCATCGAGCAGGGATTGGTGAGTCCCTGTATCCAGCCAAGCCATCCCGCGCCTCATAATTTCGACGTTCAGGCGGCCTTTGTCCAGATAGGCGCGGTTCACGTCGGTGATCTCGAGTTCGCCCCTTGCTGATGGTTTGATCCCGGCCGCTATGTTGCACACATCGTTGTCGTAGAAGTAAAGTCCGGTTACCGCATAGCAGGATTTTGGTTTTCTGGGCTTTTCATCGATGCTGACTACGCAGCGATTTGCATCGAAGGCGACCACGCCGTAGCGCTCGGGATCGGTGACGTGATAGGCGAAGATGGTTGCACCAATTTCTCGTTCTGATGCAATTTTTAATTGGTAATGGAAGTCATTCCCATAAAAGATATTGTCCCCAAGGATCAGCGTGGAAGGATGATTACCGATAAATTCGCGTCCGATGATGAAAGCCTGCGCCAGTCCATCTGGAGACGGTTGCACAGCATAGGAAAGGCGGATGCCCCATTGGCTGCCGTCACCCAACATTTCGGCAAAGCGCGGAGTGTCCTTGGGCGTAGATATGATCAATATTTCAGTGATGCCGGACAGCATCAGGGTTGTCAGTGGATAGTAGATCATCGGCTTGTCGTAGATCGGCAAAAGCTGCTTGGAGACAACCGTTGTGACCGGATATAACCGCGTGCCCGATCCGCCAGCGAGAATGATGCCTTTGCGCTTCATATTTGTGCCGACCGAATAAGTTGACCCACGACGCGATCCACATGAAACCGCCAATCGGGCATGGGAAATCCCAGCCGTGTCGCCAGCTTGCTGTTGTCCAAGCGCGAGTTTTCCGGTCGGCGCGCAGGACGAGGATATTCTCCAGTCGTGATCGGATGAATTTTGTGCGAGTCCAGCTTCAGCTTCGCGCCATTCTCAATAGCCTTTTCAACCACGTAACAGGCCAGGCCATGCCAGCTAGTTTCTCCGGTGGCTGTCAGGTGATAGACGCCTTCGGGCAGGACATCGGCGAAATAGGCTGCAATCGATAACGCAGTAACGTCGGCAATCAGTTCGGCGGAGGTCGGCGCGCCGATCTGGTCGGCGACGATGTTCAGGTGGTCGCGCTCCCTGGCCAGCCGCAAGATGGTCTTGATGAAGTTGCTGCCATGGGCCGAATAGACCCAACTGGTGCGAAATATCAGGTAATGGCAACCGCCCTGCATGACGGCCTCTTCCCCTTTGCGCTTGGATTTGCCATATACGCTTAAAGGATTGGTGACATCGGTTTCGATGTAAGCACCTGATTTTTGTCCATCAAAGACGTAGTCGGTCGAATAATGAACCAGGAGCGAACCGTTGTAGCGGGCATAATCGGCAAGAACCGCAACCGCCTCGGCGTTGATGCGGTGCGCAGTCTCCTCTTCGGATTCGGCCTTGTCGACAGCGGTGTAGGCGGCAGCATTGACGATGACGTCAGGGGCATGGGAGTACAGCATTGAGCGAAGACCGGCCAGATCGTTAAAGTCCGCCTCCTTCCGGTCCAGTGCGATGACTTCTCCCAACGGCGGCAGGGTTCGCTGGAGCTCATGTCCAACTTGACCACCCTTGCCGAGAAGCAGGATCTTCATGCCGCGTACTGCCTTTCGATCCATTTCTGATAAGCGCCGCTGGTCACGTTGACCACCCACGCTTCATGTTCCAGATACCACTGCACTGTTTTTCGGATGCCTGTATCGAACGTTTCGGCTGGCTTCCAGCCCAGTTCGCGTTCGATCTTGCCAGCATCGATTGCGTAGCGCCGGTCGTGTCCGGCCCGATCCTGAACAAATGAGAGCTGGCTGGCATACGATTTGTCGTCGGCCCGGGGCTGGATTTCGTCCAGCAAAGTACATATTTTATTGACGACGTCGATATTGGCTTTTTCATTCCAGCCGCCAATGTTGTAGACCTCGCCCACTCTTCCGGCCTCCAGGACGCGGCGAATGGCTGCGCAGTGATCGGCGACATAAAGCCAGTCGCGCACCTGCTGTCCATCGCCATAAATCGGCAGCGGCTTGCCGGTTATCGCGTTGTGGATCACCAGCGGGATCAGTTTCTCCGGAAACTGGTAGGGGCCGTAGTTGTTCGAGCAGTTGGTGGTCAGTACCGGCAAGCCGTAGGTATGATGATAAGCGCGGACAAGATGGTCGGATGCCGCCTTGGATGCGGCGTATGGGCTGTTGGGGGCGTAGGCCGTGGTTTCGGTAAATGGCGGATCGTTCGGCCCCAACGAGCCATAGACTTCATCGGTCGATACATGCAGAAAACGGAAAGCGGCCTTGTCGGATTCCGGCAGGTTCGACCAATAGGCGCGGGCGGCTTCAAGCAGGCTGAAGGTGCCGTTGATGTTGGTGGAGATGAAATCGGCCGGTCCAGAGATAGAACGGTCGACGTGGCTTTCAGCGGCAAAGTGGACGATGGCGTACGGTTTGTATTCCGCAAGCAGCGAGGCGACTTTATCCGTATCGCAGATGTCGCCCCTGACGAAAGTATGGCGGGAGTCTCCTTCGAGCGATGCGAGGTTGTTCAGGTTGCCCGCATAAGTCAGCTTATCGTAATTGACGATGGATTCATCGCAGTTGCCGAGCCACTCAATCACGAAGTTCGACCCAATGAAACCAGCACCTCCTGTTACGAAAATACAGTTATTCATTTTAGCTTTGAGCAAGTGATCTTTACCAAAGTTAACAATTATATATTTTTGATTTAACCAATAATATAAAGAATACTATTTCTAACAATTTTATTTGAATAAAAACGGGTAATTCATCTGAAACCAGGCTACTTGAAGCGAAAAAGTGCTTAAGAGCGATCAGTAGGCTATTGCAGGCGCGCTAGATCGCATTGCATCAGCTTCTCGACCTACTATTGCATATGACTGAAGGGGCGCCCTATATCTCGACCCGCGCGCCGAGTTCGATCACCCGGTTGGGAGGAATTTGGTAGTAATCGGCTGCACCGCGAGCATTGCGCGACATCCAGATGAACAGATGCTTGCGCCAGCGCGCTATGCCAGGGCCGGGGGATGTGACTATGGTCTGGCGCGAGATAAAAAATGAGGTGGACATCATATCGAATGCTTGCCCGTATTGCTTGCACAGTTCCAGTACCACTGGAATATCAGGCTCATCCTTGAATCCGTAATAAATGTTGAGCTGGAAACAATTGTTGCCCAGGTCGTGGATGTTAATGCGTTCGATCAGGGGCACCCACGGCACTTCCTGCACGTACACGGTTAGAAACACCACATGCTCATGCAAAACCTTATTATGCGACAGGTTGTGCAGCAGAGCGTGCGGCACGCCATCGGTCTCGCCGCGCAAAAAGATAGCTGTGCCTGGAACCCGCATCGGCGGAGCGATAAACAGCGAATCCAGGAACGATTCCAGAGGAACCGCATGTTTTTTGAGACTATCTTCGATCAAAAACCGGCCCCTCCTCCAAGTCAGCATTATGCTGAAAAGGATAATGCCAAGCAGCAAGGGAAACCAGCCCCCGCTGAACAGCTTGAGCGTGTTGGCGGAAAACAGGGCGAAGTCGATTGTAAAGAAAAAAGTCGAAGAAAGCAGGCACAGCGCCAAGTTGTATTTCCAGTGGTACCTCATCACGAAGAAGAAAAGCACCGTAGTCATCATCATGGTCGCTGTAACCGCAATGCCGTAAGCAGCCGCCAAATTATTCGATGATTCGAACTCGAGCACCGCAATCAGCACCGCGACCATTTGCAGCCAGTTGATAGCGGGAATATAGATTTGCCCAATTTGCACCGCGGATGTGTAAATGATCTTCATACGCGGTATGAATCGGAGTCCGATAGCCTGCTTGGTCATCGAAAACGCGCCTGAAATCGTCGCCTGCGATGCGATCACCACCGCCAGGGTCGAAAGGGCGACCAGCGGATAGATGCTCCATGCTCCCAGTTGATGGAAAAACGGGTTGGAAATCGCGCTCGGGTCACTCAGAAGCAAGCCGCCTTGTCCGAGGTAATTCAAAGACAAGGCGGGAAATACGACCATGGTCCATGCTGCGCGGATCGGTTTGGCGCCGAAGTGTCCCATATCAGCATATAGCGCCTCGGCTCCAGTGAAAGCCAGCACGATCGCCCCCAGTGCAATAAATGCAATCATTCGATTGTTTACCATGAATGAAATGGCATGCAGGGGGTTCAAGGCGGCAAGGATTTCCGGCGCCCTGGCAATATTGATGATGCCCAGTACGGCCAGGAGCGTAAACCAGAGAATCATGACAGGGCCGAACCATTTTCCGATGCCAGTCGTGCCAATGGACTGGAATGCGTACAGTCCGATCAGGACAAGCAAGGTTATTAGTATTACAAACGGTTCAAAGGCAGGGGTAGCAACTTCCAGACCCTCGATGGCGGAAAGCACTGATATTGCAGGAGTAATGACGCCGTCGCCGTAAAACAGCGCAGTGCCGAACACGCCGATCAGCATCAGCGGATAGTGCCACCGCGACTTTTTTGGCAAGGACGACAAGGCTAGAGCCATCAGCGCAAGAATGCCGCCCTCGCCGCGGTTGTCCGCCCGCAAAATAAGGATCACATACTTGAGGAAGACGACAATAATCAGCCCCCAGACAATCAGGGACACCACGCCAAGCAGATTGGCGGGATTCAGGTCGAGGCCGTGTTCCTTGGAAAACACGGCTTTCATTGTATACAGGGGACTGGTGCCTATGTCGCCATAGACGATGCCAATGGCGGCGATGGTCAGCGCTGTTAGTCCGCCGGTTTCATGTTTTAGTGCCAAAAGACTATCCAATAATTAATATGGCGACTGCACAATAGGACAAACTGAAAAAAAAGGCAAGGAGATTGGATAAAAGCGTCTTCTTCAACCGAGCGCCTGTTTGTAATAAGCGCCATAATATGTTTTTGTGGCAAATTATCGGACTGTACCGCGCTGGCGGCATCAGTTATCCTTGCATTCATTTTCCATTCTCTTTTTCACTCATAAATATGGCTCAATACGTCTATACGATGAACCGCGTCGGCAAAATCGTACCTCCGAAGCGCCAGATTCTCAAGGATATTTCCCTTTCATTCTTCCCTGGCGCCAAGATCGGCGTACTCGGGCTGAACGGTTCCGGCAAGTCCACGCTGCTTCGCATCATGGCCGGGCTCGACACGGATATTCAAGGCGAAGCCACGCCGATGCCGAACCTGAAGATCGGCTACATGCCGCAGGAGCCGGTGCTGGAAGCCGATCAGACCGTGCGCCAAGCCGTAGAGAGCGGGCTGGGCGAAGCATTCGAGGCGCGCGCCAAACTCGATGCGGTATATGCCGCCTATGCCGAGCCGGATGCGGATTTCGATGCGCTTGCCAACGAGCAGGCGCGGCTGGAATCCATACTCGCTGCTGCCGATGGCGGCAACCTGGATCAGCAACTCGAAATGGCCGCTGATGCGCTACGCCTGCCTCCGTGGGACGCCAGAATCGGTGTCTTGTCCGGGGGCGAGAAGCGCCGCGTCGCGCTGTGCCGGCTGCTGCTCTCCAAGCCCGACATGCTGCTGCTGGATGAACCTACCAACCATCTGGACGCCGAATCGGTCGATTGGCTGGAGCAATTCCTGCATCGCTTTCCCGGTACGGTGGTGGCGATCACGCATGACCGCTACTTTCTGGACAATGCCGCCGAGTGGATACTGGAACTGGACCGCGGCCACGGCATTCCCTGGAAAGGCAACTACAGTTCATGGCTGGAACAAAAGGGCAACCGGCTGAAGCAGGAAGAGGCAAACGAATCGTCGCGCCAGAAAACGATTGCGAAGGAGCTCGAATGGGTACGGCAAAATCCGAAGGGCCGGCAAGCCAAGAGCAAGGCGCGTCTGGCCCGCTTTAACGAACTGAGCGAATTCGAATACCAGAAGCGTAACGAAACCCAGGAAATCTTTATTCCTGTGGCCGAGCGTCTCGGCAACGACGTGATCGATTTCAAGAATGTGTCGAAAGGCTTTGGCGATCGGCTTCTGATCGACAATCTGAGCTTTACCATTCCCGCCGGGGCGATCGTGGGCATCATCGGCCCCAATGGGGCAGGCAAGTCCACGTTGTTTAACATGATCGCCGGCAAGGACAAGCCCGACAGCGGTGAAATTGCAATCGGCAAGACGGTCAAGCTGTCGCTGGTCGACCAGTCGCGCGAGGCGCTCGCCAATGACAAGACCGTGTTCGAGGACGTCAGCAATGGCGCCGACATACTGACCGTCGGCCGTTTCGAGATGCAATCGCGCGCCTATCTCGGGCGCTTCAATTTCAAGGGTGGGGATCAGCAGAAAAAAATCGGCAACCTGTCCGGCGGCGAGCGCGGACGTCTGCATCTGGCCAAGACGCTGCTGCTCGGGGGCAACGTGCTGCTGCTGGATGAACCTTCCAATGATCTCGACGTCGAAACGTTGCGCGCGCTGGAAGATGCCCTGCTGGAGTTTGCCGGCAGCGTGATGGTGATTTCGCATGATCGATGGTTCCTCGACCGGATTGCAACGCATATTCTTGCTTTCGAAGGAAATTCACAAGTCACTTTCTTCGCAGGCAACTATCAGGAGTATGAAGCCGATAAAAAGACTCGTCTCGGAGAAGAGGGGGCCAAGCCCAAGCGTATCCGTTACAAACCGGTGACAAGGTAAGCGGTAAAAGATCCTTAGCCGGATAAGCGCAATGCTATCCGGCTAAGGTTGGCAATCGGGTAATGCACAGCCAGTAGAAGAACGTTGCGCCTTTCAGGGTGCGTTCTAAAATTGGAAGATGCCGAACTGGCTTCGTAACGTTTTGCGTCGCATCTCTAAGCGGCCCCCATCAGATCCCCTTACATTCGCGCAATATCAACAAGGCCGGTTCCGTCGGCAATAAAATCGTATGGCACATTTCCAGGAAAGGAAAAGCCATGCGCCGCCACTTCCTCCGTTTCATCGGTCTTCTAATGATTAGCTCGGCCTCGCTGTCCGCCGAGTTGCCTCTGGATCGCATAAAGCTGCCACCCGGTTTTCAGATCGAATTGCTGGCGCGAGTCCCGAATGCGCGGGCAATGGCTCTTGGCGAGAATAATGTGTTGTTCATCGGCTCTATGAAGGAAGGCAAGGTTCACGCTCTCGAACTGGATAAAAGCTTCCGCGCCGGAAAACTGCATGTGATCGCCGATGGCCTGTCACTGCCGATTGGCGTCGCTTACCGGCATGGCAGCCTCTACGTGTCGGCCGTAGACCGGGTTCTGCGCTTCGACGGGATAGAGAAAAACCTGGCCAGCCCGTCTAATCCCGTTGTGATACGGGATAACCTGCCGAAAGAAAAACATCATGGAGGGAGATTCATCGGTTTCGGTCCGGACGGCTGGCTTTATGCCGGGGTTGGCGCACCCTGCAATATCTGCGATGCCGATCCGGACTGGTACGCCGCCATTCTGCGCATGAAGCCGGACGGCTCGGAGTTGCAGACTTACGCGCGCGGCATTCGCAACACGGTCGGCTTCGACTGGCATCCGGCGACCGGGGAATTGTGGTTCACCGAAAATGGCCGCGACCTGATGGGCGACAATGCGCCGCCCGATGAATTGAATTACGCGCCGCGTCCCGGCATGAATTTCGGTTTTCCATACTGTCACGGCGGAGATATTTCCGATCCGGTCTTTGGCGACCGGCATCCGTGCAAGGATTTTATCGCGCCCGCGCAGAAGCTGGGGCCGCATGTGGCGGCGCTGGGCATGCGCTTCTACAGCGGACGCCAGTTCCCCGCCGAGTACCGCAACCAGATATTTATCGCTGAACACGGCTCATGGAACCGCACCCGAAAAATTGGCTACCGGATCAGTTTGGTAAAACAGGAAGGCAACAAGGCAATTTCGTATGAGCCTTTTGCAACCGGCTGGCTACAGGGAGAGAAAGCGTGGGGAAGACCGGTTGACGTACTGGTCCTTCCGGACGGATCGCTGTTGGTTTCGGATGACTATGCTGGTGCGGTGTACCGAATAGCCTATACAGGTGAAAAATAAAAAATTCTCCTAGGCTTGGAATGCTGTGTTGCGTGCTTCCTCTTCGGGTTCGAAACCGATATTTATAGGTAGCTCTACGCTTGTTCGATTTGTGCCATTGCCTTGTCCCGCCTCGGGCTCCTGCACTTTATTAAATAGAATAATGTGCGGAGAAAAGGCAGCGTCGTTCCTTTGCAAGAAACTATAATGCCGAATCCCTATTTCCTGCGCATGCGCTGATCCATGTCATTATTGCTGGTCGCTATTCAGTTCGCGCTGATCTTGCTGTTGTTGCTACCCTTGCCGGCTGCGCTTCTGTCCTCCTACGCGGCGATGGCCATGCTGACGGCTGGGGTTGTTCTGGGGGTGTGGACCTTGTACTTCAACCGCATCGGCAACTTCAATATCCGGCCGGAGCCGAAAACCGGCGCCCGGCTCGTGACGGACGGGCCATACCGGTTCATCCGGCATCCGATGTACACCGCCGTGTTGCTAATGATGGCGCCATTCGCATTTGCCTCGGACGATGCGATCAGAATTTTTTACTGGGTTCTGCTTCTGGCAGTCTTGCAGGTCAAGTCGTCCATCGAAGAAAAAATGCTGAAGCGGCAATTTCCGGAGTACGTTGGCTATCAGCGGAAAACAGGCCGCTTCCTGCCGCGGCTGTTTCGCTCGGGCGACAAAAAATAGCATTTCTTCAGAAGCATGAAAATTGCTTTTTTCAAAAGCCTTGCCACAAGATGCACGAAGCGCAAGAGATATAAAATACCAGAGCTTGCTTTTTAAACCGATTTGAATCACGGAGACCGGAAGATGAATGCTGTATTGAAACTCTTGCTTGAGCATCGCAGTTATCGCGACTATACCGATAAGCCGATAAGCCGGTAAGCGACGACGACCTGGATGCGATTGTCGAGGCGGCGCACCGCGCACCGTCCTCCATCAACAGCCAGGCGGTATCGCTGGTTGTCGTTCGCGATCCGGCGCGGCGTGCGCGGATTGCCGAAATTGCCGGCGGCCAGCCATGGATAGCAAAGGCGCCGCTATTCATCTGCGTAGTGATGGATTTTGCCAAGACCAAGGCGGCAATCGACCTCGCAGGCGAAACCCAGGTGATCCATGAAAGTGTCGAAGGCCTGGTTGTGGGCGCAACCGATAGCGGGATCGTGCTGACAACGTTGATGACGGCGGCGCGATCGCTTGGGTTGGGCACGGTGGCGATCGGCGGCATACGAAACAACCCGCAGGCAATGATCGACCTGCTCGGTCTGCCTGCGCTGACATTTCCTGTCGTCGGCTGCGCCATCGGTCATTTTGCGTCGGAACCGCCGCTCAAGCCGCGTCTGCCGACGAGGACTTTTCGGCACGACGAAACCTGGCACGGCGAACCCGATGCCGCCACCATCGCAGCCTACGATGCGGAACTATTGGACTACTGGAAATCCTTGGGGCGTTCGGACGGATTGCCATGGAGCAAGAATACGGCAATCAGGTACAAGCGTCTGTACTATCCGAATACCAAGCCTATCGCCGCAAAGCAGGGTTTTTTGGTTGATAAGTAGAGAGTGGAGAGTGGAGAGTGGAAAGTAGGCCAGGGGCGCTGCCTTTTCGCGTGGCGCTGTCACACTCAAGCGAAGCAAGGGATGCGGATGCGGCGATTTTATTCGGTGTAAGTGAAAAAGGGATTATCTGAAAGACAATCCCTTTTGAAAGAAGGCGGCCGGTTTCAGTCTTCAGCTATGCCGATGCTACGGGTTAGCGTGGCTTATTCGCCTGCACTTCCTGGGAGCGCAGCTTTGCCGCTAGCTTGTCCAGTACGCCGTTGACGAATTTGTGGCCGTCGATGCCGCCGAACGACTTGGCGAGTTCGACTTCTTCGTTGATGACCACCCGGTATGGAATTTCAAGATGGTTGGAAAGCTCGAATGCGCCGATGAGCAGTATCGCGTGCTCGACCGGCGAAAGCTCGGAAAGGGGACGATCGAGCAGGGGCTCAAGCTCGGTGCGCAAGGCGTCCGCATTATGGATAGTGCCGGAAAGCAAGGCGACAAAATGATCGGTGTCGGCCTTGTCGAAGCCATGCGCTTGTCTTATATGCTCAATGATGGCAGGCGCATCCTTCTGGTTCAGCAGCCATTCGTACAGGCCCTGCAGCGCGAATTCCCGCGCGCGATGGCGGGGGGAGCGGGTCTTGGCGGGATTTGCGTGCGTGGATTTTTCTGTCATGGTCGTTTCTTGTCATTCGATACGGAAAAAGCCCCGGCAATAGCCTTTGCCGCCGGGTTCTTCAGGATGTCAATGACGCTTTATTCCGTTTCCTCGTTCGCTTGCCCCTGATCGAGATCTTCCAGCGCAATGATCAGGTTTGCCATTTCGATTGCCGCACGCGCCGCATCAGTGCCTTTTTCGGCCATGCGGGCTTCCGCCTGCTCGTCGGTGTCTGTCGTCAGCACCGCGTTTGCGATCGGAATGCTGAAATCGAGCCCGACCCGCGTGATGCCGGCTCCGGCTTCGTTGGATACCAGTTCGAAATGATAGGTTTCACCGCGGATGACTGCGCCGATCGCAATCAGCGCGTCGAATTGCTGCGACTCGGCCATCCGTTGAAGCACCAGGGAAATCTCCAGCGCGCCCGGAACGGTCGCAACCAGGACGTCTTCATCCGCTACGCCCAAACGCTTAAGTTCGGACAGGCAGGCAGCCAGCAGTCCGTGACAGATATCTTCGTTAAAGCGAGCCTGCACGATGCCAATGCGCAGATCGTCGCCGCGCAGATTGACTTCAAAGGTTCCGACAGTCATGGTTGCCTCCTAGGGGTGGGTGAAGATTCAATTTTCCGGCTTTTCCAGATAGCCTACTACATCCAGATCAAATCCGGTCATCGATGGCATCTTTCTCGGGTTGGCAAGCAGCTTCATTTTGCCGACGCCAATGTCGCGCAGAATCTGTGCGCCGATACCGTAATTGCGTAAATCGTGGCTGGCGGCGCGCGAAGGCGTGGCCGGCTTGGGCTGATCCAGCGCCATGAACTGGGCGAACATCTCGTCCGCCGATTCTTCGCAGTTCAGCAGCACCAAGGCGCCGCTTCCGGATGCCTTGATGGCGGACATTGATGCCGCCATGCCCCAGGAATGGGTAGTGGCTTTCGTTTCCAGCAGGTCGATCAGCGAAACAGGTTGATGCACGCGCACCAGCGTTTCGGTCTGCGGCGAGATTTCTCCGTGTATCAAAGCCAAGTGCGCTGAACCGCTGGGCTTGTCGCGGTAGGCTATCGCACGGAAGGGGCCGGAAGACGTATTTACTGTGCGCTCGGCAATTCGCTCGATGATGCTTTCATGCTGGCTGCGGTAATGGATCAGGTCGGCAATCGTTCCGATCTTCAGTTTATGCCGCTCTGCAAATTCAAGCAGGTCCGGCAGGCGCGCCATCGAACCGTCGTCTTTCATGATCTCGCAAATTACCGCTGCCGGCATCAAGCCAGCCATTTCAGTCAAGTCGCAGCCGGCCTCGGTATGACCGGCGCGCATCAGTACTCCGCCGGGTTTTGCCATGATCGGAAAAACGTGGCCGGGCTGAACGATGTCTTCCGGCCTGGCGTCTTTCGCTACCGCCACCTTAATGGTATATGCACGGTCATGCGCCGAGATGCCGGTGGTAACGCCCGAAGCAGCCTCGATCGATGTGGTGAAGGCGGTACTGAACTGGCTGCGATTGTCGCGCGCCATCTGCGTCAGGCCGAGCTGGCGGCAATGCGCCTCGGCAAGCGTCAGGCAAACCAGGCCGCGCGCATACTTGGTCATGAAGTTGATTGCTTCAGGCGTGACGAAATCGGCCGCCATCAACAGATCGCCTTCGTTTTCGCGTTCTTCGTCATCCACGAGAATAACCATGCGGCCTGCACGTAACTCGGTGACGATTTCTTGTGTAGTTGAAAGGGACATATCAATAATCCTGTGAAGCCCGACATTGTAAAGGAATAAGCTGAGCCGCGGGTTTTATTCCAGTTCCAGACCCATTTTCGCTGCCGTTTCAACCGAATAGGAAGTGCCGGGTTAAGGGACCACCCTCCTAAGCGGCGCCAGGAATGAAGAAATCGTCTGGATCGGGTATAAACTTTCCGCAGAGATATACTAATCCTTTAATTCCTCGGGCGCAGCGGGAAGCCTTTCACGCCTTCATTTAAATGAAGGCGGTTGCCCAAACCCCTTGGAAGCGGACCCTATTCGTTATTCGCTTACTCAAGGTATGCGTCCGGCAGCAGCGTCTTGAGCCGGTATTGCCTCTGGCGGTAATTTCCTTCCGGTCCATTCATGCCGCAATCGACTTTCTCGAACAGGCGCACGATGCGCGAGAGGGCCTGTCGTTCCTGTCCTGTTTGCAAAAGTACAAGACGCCGTCTGCTACGGCTGTAATGAGCGCGGATGTCGATTAACAGGCAGTGGTCCTGGTCGGCGGTACTCAGATCCAGCAGCAACGCTTCGGGGCGGGTCAGGCCGAACAATGCGGCCAGTTCGATCCGTGCAGCCAGAAAAGGCTGGCTATTGATCGTGTCTCGCGTCAGTTGGCGTTGCGCCGCCAAGGCCCAGAGTGCGGGCGCCGCGCGGGTTGCGATCTTGTCCAGCAACAGTGCGGCTTCCGAACTTCCCTGCGCCGCCGCTTTTTGAAGCCAATAGACGGCGCGCACATCGTTTGCTTCATTTTCGCGACGTGCGCGCCAGGCATTCGTGCCGCATTCGAGCTGCGCCGCCATATGCCCCATATCCGCCGCCTGTTCCAGATAGCGCAACGCATCGGCAAGACTGCGCTGTGAGAATTCCGGTTTCAGATAAATGCGCGACAGCGCATACAAGGCATCCGCCGACCCTTGCTCCCCGGCTTGGGCCAGCCAGCGGATCGCCTTCTTGAAGTTGGCCGTGCCCGACCGCGACGCATCCCGGGCGCCGTTTTCATCCATTCGCGCAAACCACAATCCCAGGTGGATGGTCGCACTCTCGTCGCCATGCTGCGCAGCCAGCGTCCAGAACGACTGCACTTCATCCGCATCGAATTCCGGAGTGGCGGAAAGCATTTGCGCGCATCGCGACAGCAGACGCGCATCCTGGCTGTTCAAGCGGCGAGAGGAATCGTCCTCGGAGTCCGTCTTTGCCTGCTTGCCAGGACGCTGCGCTATTGCGCGCGCCAACGGCAGCGCCCAGCGTAGGAATGTTTCTCGATTGCCCGATTCCCATGCCTGTTCGGCGAGGGCGCTTTGGGCTTGCAGTACGCCATTGTCCGCGGCGCGTTCGGTCCATGCGCGCGTTTTATCGCGTGCAGGCGCATTCAGCAGGGATTCGTCTGCGCCATGTTCAGCCAGCAGCCACTGGGCGTCCGGCAAGCCGGCCTGCGCCGCGGCCTCCAGCGCCCCTATAGCCTTGTCGCGCTGGTCGGCATTGACCATATCGCTGTATTGCAATGCCAGCTTTGCGAATACCAGGCCGGCCTGAAGCGAGCCGGCGTCAAAGGCGCGTTCGAACCAGCGGCAAATCGAAGCGCGGTCATTAAACTGAACCGCCATTTCGAACGGGACATTGTTGCCTATCAGCATCCATGCCTCTTCGCATTCCTGGCGAGCGGCGCGATCCAGCCAGTGCAATGCGGTCGGAACGCTCTGCGGCAAGCTCTTGCTGCCGAACAAGTAAAGCTTGCCCAGCGCCAGTTGCGCCGTCGCCTGTCCGGCCCGCGCGCCGCGCAACAGCTGTAATTCTTCCCGACTTGCCATCTGACAGTTCCTCCAAATACTGGATAAATTTCGCTTCAGTGCCAAAAATGCACGGTTCAAGCTGACTATCTTTGTGCAAATCAATTGTAAACGGTAAACAGTCTCTTCTGTGCAACAAGAATAAGAGGCCGAATTACGCCCTGCTCAACTAAGGGATATCGTCCGAAGCCTTCAGGGTAAGGCTTTGTACCGGGCGTCCTGCGCGCTCCCTGCTTCTGCTCGTTGCTGACGGACAGGAACAGGGAGTCATGCTCGTCCATATTCCTGTTTTGAAACCACGGACGCGCTTTGCCTTTCCGCTCTGCGGGCGCTTAAATTTCTGTCTATTTTTCCGGGAAGGACAATATTAATTACTAACAATTTTGGTATTTTGTTACATTTACGTTACATAAATACAACGCAATAACGCAAATTTTCAGTTTTTCACCCAAATACAATCGCACAAACGACTAATCAGTCAGGTTTGAAGCGAATGGCAAGGTAATCTTAGCTCATCCGAATGATCAGGTTCGATCGACCTCTACGGATTGTTAATGTTCTCTCTTTAAAGGGATTTAAAAAATGAAAAAAACTCTCATCGCACTTGCAGTACTCGGCGCAACTGCCGGTGTTGCACACGCACAATCGAATGTCACCGTCTACGGTATCGTTGATACCGGTTTCGTTAAAGAAACCGGCAGCAAAGTTTACATGAATGAAAAAGTCAACAACCGCCTGGGCTTCCGCGGTGTAGAAGATCTGGGCGGCGGTCTGAAAGCGACCTTCGAACTGGAAAAACGCTTTAACCTGTTCAACGGCGCTACCCGTGGCGGTGCAGGCGAAGAATTTGACGGCGCATCCAACGTCGGCCTTGCTGGCAGCTTCGGTGCTGTCCGCTTCGGTCGCGTGAACGAGCTGTCCACCGAGACATATCGTACTCTCGATCCGTTCAACCAGTATGGCGTTGGCGGCGGGTTCGAATCCCCGCTGCGTTCGGCACGCATCAGCAGCACCACCCGCTATGACAGCCCGAGCTTCGCCGGCTTCAGCGCAGGTGTAAGCTATACCCTCAAAAATCAAACTGGCGCTTCTAGCGATGTAGTCTTCCCCGCAACCGCTGCTGGAGCAGCCGCCGCTCTCCTCGCCGGTGAAGGCGCTGCCAGCAATGACGGCTACGCTGTTTCGCTGAAGTACCTGAATGGCCCGATCGTGGCTCTTGCCAACTACAACCGTGCAGCAAACACCAATGATTCCTACAACTGGAACGTTGGCGGCGCTTACTCGTTCGGTCCGGCAAAAGTATCGCTGGGCTACGAAAAGACTAATGTATCACCAGTAGGTGCAGCTGATGTCGAAGTCAAGGCCGTGCTGGTCGGCTTATCGTACAATATCGGTGCAGGCACCATCAATGCATCGTACAACCAGGCTAAAGTTGAAGACGCCAAAGACAAACAGTACGCTCTGGGTTACACGCATAACCTGAGCAAGCGTACTGCTGCTTACCTGGATGTTGCTCGCCTTACACCAGATGCAGGTGACAAGGTCAATGCAGTTCAGATCGGTATGACCCACAAGTTCTAAGAATCTTCGAATCTGCTTCAGCAGGGAGGGCAGTCTTGACTGCCTGACCTGACGGATCAAACAGAAGTTCTGCAGGTTAAAAAGGCGCGCGTGAAATCATGCGCGCCTTTTTTCATTGCCTGTATAGATTAGGTGGCTTTGTTTCACGCTATCTCGGGCCTTGGCGGAATCCTGGATTTGTCTGCCAAGGATTTCCGGAGTCCGTTCGGACTAAGTTTTTGCGATTTTCGTTGAATCGGTAAATTCCCGGTATCCACTGGCGCGCAGTTCGCACGCCGGGCAATTTCCACAACCGTAGCCCCACTCATGCAAGCTTCCCCTATCCCCCAGGTAGCAGGTATGGGTGCCGGTGCGAATCAGTTCGACCAGGGCATTGCCGCCCAGATCTTTCGCCAATTGCCATGTTTGGGACTTGTCGAGCCACATCAGCGGGGTTTCCAGCCTCAGCTCGGTCGCCATGCCGAGGTTGAGCGCGGATTGTAGCGCTTTCATGGTGTCGTTGCGGCAGTCAGGGTAGCCGGAATAGTCGGTTTCGCACATCCCACCCACCAACACGTCAAGGCCGCGCCGGTATGCGACCATGGCTGCCACGGTGATGAATAACAGGTTGCGTCCGGGCACGAACGTGTTCGGCAGGCCGTTTTGCTGCATCGCTATCTCGACGTCGCTGGTGAGCGCTGTATCGGATATGTCGGCAATTAGCGACAGGTCGATCCGGTGGTCATCGCCCAGTTTTTCGGCCCATTTGGGCGACAAGGAACGTATCCTTTCGAGCAGGACAGGACGAACCGTCATTTCGACTGCATGCCGCTGCCCATAGTCGAAGCCGATGGTTTCCACTTTTTCATAGTGAGACAGTGCCCATGCCACGCACGTCGTGGAGTCCTGTCCGCCGCTGAAAAGAACCAGCGCACTGCCTGAATTTGTCATGGGACCTCGGTACTAATACAAATTTAATTGAGAACACGCTCAAGCGGACGTGCCTGCATGGGGAATTGATCGATCGAGACCGATCTCAACAATTCCGGATACTCACAAAGAGTGGGAATGCGTAGGCATGCATATGCCCTGCCTCGCCTTCCTCAAGCTAATCCTGCTCAGCCTTTTTAATAATACACATGCCGAGTTGAACGGTTATCAATGCTGCAACCCGTTAGTGCGGGTAACATGTTACCTGAAGTGAGGGGTTTGCAAAATATTCACAGAAGACAGGCAAAGAATGGTTGCAGGAAATGACAGGAATAGCAGGGACAGGCGATGCAATAGCGCTAGGTCAGCCTTATTGTTTCGCTATGTCCTTCTTTTTCTCATGTTGTTTTTCGCCGCTTCCGCACATGCGCAAGGGATCTCGTATGACGTCGAGATCGAAGCCGACCGGCGAATCGAGGCGTTGCTGAAGGACAATCTGGACCTGATCCGCTGGCGCGGCAATGCGAGCATAGATGAAGTGCAGTTGCAGCGCTTGTATCGCGATACGCCCGACGAGATCCGAAAACTGCTATCAACCGAAGGATATTATTCGCCGGAAATAGAGTCGCGGATAGAGAAACAGGGCGATAAGACCCATGTACGGCTTCGGGTGGTTGCAGGCGAACCGGTTCGGGTTCGCAGCGTCGAATTGATCTTCCAGGGTGCAATTGCAACGCAGGTTGCGTCCGACAGGCCGGACAAGGAACAGTTGCGCAACGGCTGGATGATGCCGCCTGGAACAATATTCAGCCAGCGTGAATGGGAGGCGGCCAAAGCAGCTTTGCTGAGGCAGGTAATACAGGTTCGCTATCCGCGTGCGCACTTCACCGAGACGCAGGCTACCGTAGATCCAGACACACGGCAGGTTTCCCTGCTGGTTGCAATAGACAGCGGGGAGCCGGTCCGGTTTGGTGCGATCCGGATCGAAGGCCTGGAGCGCTATCCCGAAAGCGTCGTGTTGCGTGAGAACCGCATCAAGACTGGCGATGTCTACCGCGAGAGCGCTTTGCGTGCGTGGCAGTCGCGATTGCAGGACAGCGGCTACTTTCGCAACGTGGAAGTGGCGGCAGACGTGGAATCGGGCGCAGCCGAGGTGCCGGTAAGGATAACTGTGGCGGAATATCAGCGAAAAAGAATTGGCCTCGGTGCAGGCTACAGCACCAATACCGGCAATCGCATGCAGTTGGCGTATGACGATCTGAATTTTCTTGGTCAGGACCTGAAACTGAACAGCCAGCTTTCGCTGGAAAATCTGAGGCAGGCCATGAGCGCCAATGTTCTGCTGCCAAGTACGCAGCAAGGATATCGCGACAGTGCCGGCGTTCTTTACGAGCGCACCGCTATCGAAGGCGTGGTCTCGCGGATTGCCAGCACAAACGCAAAGCGTGCTTGGGGAACTCCGAACCTGGAGCGCAGCGTGACGCTTGAATACATCAATGAGAAACGAACCGTAGCGGGATTCGGCACCAATTACAATCAGGCGTTGCCGCTGACGTACGCGGTGACGTGGCGGCGTCTGGATAGCCGGCTTACGCCAACACGCGGCTATGCGCTCCAGGCGCAGGTGGGCGCGGCGCTTGAGCCTGTATTGACCGACACCAGTTTCGTGCGCACCTATTTGAAGGGGATACGCTACCAGCCCGTAGGCAGCAATGGCGAGCTGATCGTGCGCGGCGAGATGGGCGCGGTTGTGTCCAACGGCACGGACGGAATACCAACGCCCGTGCTGTTCCGGGCAGGCGGCGACCAGTCCGTGCGCGGCTATGCCTATCAAAGCCTGGGCGTGCATCAAGGTTCGGCAATCGTAGGCGGCCGCTACCTGGCGATCGCAAGCGCCGAATACCAGTATTGGTTCCTGCCTAAATGGGGCGCGGCCATTTTTGTTGACGCCGGCAATGCCGCTGACAGCTTAAACAATCTGGATCCCGCGGTCGGGTACGGCGTTGGGGCACGCTGGAAAAGCCCGGTCGGCCCGATCAGCGTTGACATTGCATACGGGCGCAGGGCCGAAGAGTTCCGCCTCCATTTTTCTCTGGGATTTACGTTCTGATGCGCCGGCGGCTACTGATCTGGCTGGTCTTGGTTCCTCTCTTGATGGGGGTGCTGGTTTTATGGCTGGCAAGCAGCGAGACCGCGCTGCAGTGGGCGGCGCGGAAAGTAACCGAGACTAGCAGCGGCACCGTGACGGTGACCGACGTCAGCGGTTCGCTGGCGCGCACGCTCCGCATCGGCAGCATCCGCTACCGGAGCCCGGAGCGCAATATTACTATCGAAGATGCGGAACTGACCTGGTCGCCGGCGTCCCTTCTATACGACCGCATTGCCATCGGAACCTTGGCTGCTTCGACGGTGACGATTGAAAGTTTGAAATCGAGCGGTAAGCCGCCGACGTTGCCGCAAAAGCTGGCCTTGCCGCTGGAATTGGTCATCGGCGAGGCTCGCGTCGGCACGGTCGCGTTCGTGAAAACGGGCGTGCGCGTCGAACTCCACAACCTGAATTTTCGGCTTGCAGGCGATGCCCTGCAGTGGCAATTGACGAATTTCGGCCTCGACACCCCGGCAGGCAGGGTTGGCGGCGAAGCCACTCTAGGGGCGGCACGCCCTTTCCCCGTCGAAGGAGGGCTGCAGCTCGCGAGCGCCGACGCGAATGGGACTGTCCACATCAACGGTAATTTGAGCGAACTGTTGCTCGATGCGAATTTCGCAGGGTATGGCGCAACCGGAACGGCACGTGCTGTTGCAACTCCATTTGAGGCCTTCGCGCTGCGCTCGCTCGCCTTGAATGCAAGCGGAATCGATCCATCCAAGGCGAAGCCGGGCTGGCCGAAAGCCGACCTTAGCGTTGCGCTGAATACGGGGTTCAGGCCGGACGGAAAGTTGCAGGGCGTGCTAACGCTCGACAATCCGGGCGCCGGGCCACTCGATCGCCAGCGCCTGCCTTTGCTATCCGCCAAGGCGCAGCTTGACGGTACCGTCGAAGCTGCGCGCCTGAGCGGCGTCTTGCTCGATTTCGGCAGCGCGGGACAGTTTGCCGGCAGTGGAACAATAGCCGGTTCCGAGGGAGTGCTTACTTTGCATACCGCCCGCTTCGACCTGAAGGAGATTAGCGGGAGCATGAAAAGGACGAGAATAGCGGGAGACATTTCCCTGACGGGAAATGGAAATGCCCAGACGCTGGAAGCGCGGCTAGGGCAGGAAAAACTGCGGCTGTATCTGAACGTCGTCAAGGAAGACAGTGTAATGCGCCTGATCGACGCCAGCTTGAGCGCGGACGGCGGAAAAGCGAGCGCGACAGGCCAAATAAACTTGGCCGATTCGCGCCCGTTTGCACTTGAAGGAGCAATGAGACGCTTTAATCCGGCGGCGTTCGGTTCTTATCCCGCTGCCGACCTGAACCTGGATTTTGCCTTGCAGGGAAACCTTGCTCCGCAATGGCTGGTCGCGGCGCACTACAAAATACAGCCTAGCCGGCTATTCAATCAGTCGCTGTCGGGGCAGGGCAGTTTTACGGCGGACGCGAAACATGTGCGCGGCGTAGATGCAAATCTGGCGCTCGGCCCGAATACCGCAGTCGCGCACGGCAATTTCGGCTTGCCGGGCGACCGGATGCAATGGCGCATTGATGCGCCGAGGCTGGCCGTTCTCGGGCCGCAATATGGGGGGGCTTTGAAAGGCGAGGGCGAACTTGGCGGTTCGCTTGAAGCGCCGCACCTGTCCCTTTTGCTGGACGGCAGCGGCCTGGTTCTGGAGGGATACAGCGTCAGGGCGTTGCATGCGAGTGCGAACTTCGGCGAGGGCGAACAGGGTCCGATGCAGGCCGATATTCGGATTGACGATGCGAGAGGCAATGGATTTCAACTGAAGTCGCTGCGCGCGCAGATTGACGGAACGCGACCTATGCATACGCTGACCCTCAGTGCCGGCAACGACGAGTTCGATCTCACCGCGCAGGCAGTCGGCGGATGGCACGCGGGAAGAGGATGGGAAGGAACGATTCGCTCTTTGCAGAATCGCGGATCGCATGCCTTTTCCCTGCAAAATCCGGCGCCGCTTCGAGTCGGCGCGGGCAAATTGTCATTGCAGAATCTGATGCTCAACCTGGTTGGCGGCAGCATCAACATTGCTTCCTTGGAAAAAAACGGACCGCAGCTTTCCACAATCGGTTCTGCAACGGGAGTGCCGCTGTCCTGGCTGACCGGATCTTCTGCATCACTCGGCGATACCATCGACACGAACCTGATACTGGGCGCGAACTGGGCGCTCACGGTCGGTGACACGGTGGATGGCGAGGTGCATTTATTCCGCGAAGCCGGCGATATCACGCTACGAGTCAATGCGACGACGCTCGGACTGACGGCTCTGGATCTAGAGGCCCGCATCGTAAAGAATGCGGTACAGGCCAGGGTGAAAATCAGCGGTGAAAAAACCGGCAACATACAGCTTGCCGCCAATACGCAACTGGCGAAGCGGAGCGGAGCTTGGGGATTGCCGATGCAGAGCCCGTTGCGCCTGTCCGCGAACGCCGACATTCCATCGCTGGCTTGGCTCGGCCCGATGAGCGGCAATCCGGGAATCGAAGTCGGCGGCAGGCTTGCATTGGCCCTGACAGGAAGCGGTGCTGTCGGCAAGCCGCAGCTATCAGGTGAAGTTTCAGGCGACGGACTGGCGTTGCGCTTGGCCGAACAGGGAGTCAACCTGCATGGCGGCGTTCTGCGAGCGCAATTCCGAAACGACACGCTGCAACTGCAGCAGGCCAGCATCAACGGCGATGAAGGAACGCTCCGGGTAGAAGGCGGTGCCCATATGGCGGAGTCGCAACTGGTCGTGAACATGAAGCTGGTCGCTGACAAGCTGTTATTGCTGTCGCGACCCGACCGGATACTTGCCATCAGCGGCGAAAGCGCATTGTCTTTGGATCAGAGACGGCTGCAGCTCACAGGCAAGTTGCAGGCGGATCGGGCCAGAATCGAATTCAAGGACCAGAAAAATGTCACTTTTAGCGATGATGTGGTCGTGCTCGGCCAGGAACGCAAAAAGGATAAGACGCAGAAGCCGTTGCCGATAAGGTATGACATGGAGCTGGACCTGGGCCGGCAGTTTTATGTAAAAGGGAAAGGACTCGATGCCCGCATGGCAGGCAGCGTGCGCGTGTATTCGGAACAGGACCGGTTGCCGCGCGCGCGCGGCACGGTTCAGGTCGAGGAGGGAACCTATGAAGCATATGGACGCAAGCTGCAGATCGAACGGGGCCTGATCGTATTCAACGGGCCTATCAACAATCCCGCGCTGGATATTCTTGCTGTACGCAAAGTGCCGAATGTCGAAAATGCGGTCGAGGCAGGAGTCTCGGTGCGAGGGACAGCGCTTGCGCCGAATGCGCGGCTGGTATCGACGCCTGCGGTATCGGACACGGAGAAGCTGTCCTGGCTGGTGCTGGGAAAGGGTACGGATCAGGCCGGGCGGCAGGAGTTCGACGTGCTGGCCGCCGCCGCCAGCGCCTTGTTCAGCACTAGGCAAGCCGAGTCGCTACAGTCGCGCTTGGCCGATACGTTCGGTGTTGACGAGTTCGGCTTGTCTAGCAGCGGGACATCGAGTACCGCAACACCAAGCGCCGGGACATCAAGTACCGGAGCATCGAGTGCAAGGGGACTGGAAAGTACTGTGGTGACGGTTGGGAAACGGATTTCTTCGCGCGTGTACCTTACCTTTGAGCAAGGCGTCAGCGGCGCGACCAGCCTGGTCAAGCTGCGCTACATGTTGTCGCGCCGCCTGTCCGTGGAACTGGGAACCGGCACCAGCAGTTCGGTCGACCTGGTTTACAACTGGCGGTTTGACTAAATTCCCTGTTTGCCGCTATGCGCAACCACTTTCTTGCAACAGGTTCGCCATCATGGCGCAGGAGTCACCTTTAGCAATTTTTGTTCGATAGTCGCGCCGTCGCGCTCGCTCATGCGCAATTGAACCGGATACCAGTCCAGTGAGGGAGCAAGCCAGACGTCGATTTCCTGATCCCGATTCGGGGAGGCGATTTTCTGCAAATGCAGCGCCGATAATTCTCCATAAGGGATCTTGATCGTCTCGGTTTGAATTACCCTGAACGTCCATGGTTCGATATCGCGCCGACCTGCCACAGGAAATGTCCATTCGGAACCGGCCTTGAACTTGCCTGGGTTTGTGCGCGCAATAGAAGCAAGCTGCCAGATTATGCTCGATCGATCCTGCTCGCCGCCTTTGAGCGGATATGGCTGCTGCGATCCGGAATAAGTAACGGTCTTGTCTGTACGATTGAAAATGGTAACGGCCTCTGGCTTGCGATAGCGGCGTTCGGTGAACCGGGTCGGTACCAGGCCGGTTGACGCGAGGACGCCTTCGCTGCTTGTTTCCAGTATTTTCCCGAACATCATTGCATTCGTTTCAATCGTGACGGCGTATTTGTTGTCCGACGTTCTCCAGCGTATTGTCGAGTCGCCTTTGACGTTAAGCCCGCTTTGCTTCGCCGAGATCGAATAGGCCAGGTCGGCTGAAGGCGGCGGATTGATCCTGGACTGTGTCGCGGCAGTGCTGACGGATGAGGCGGATGCCGCCAGTATGACAAATGCAGAGACGGTGGCGGCCAGATGCGGCGCGCGTAAGGAAGTCATCGATTCACTGCAGCGCATTTTGATTTTTTGTGCAACGCCAAACATGAAATGCTCCTTGCTGTAAAAGTAAAAGGCTCAGCGAGCCGGGGTTGCGGTGATTTCTGAAAGCGACATATCAAGATAGTCGCCATTTTTTTCGGTATAGCGCAGTTTCACCGGATACCAGTTCTTCTGGGGCGCCAGCCAGATATCCAGGTTCTGGTCATAGGAGCCCGCACGCGGTTTGCGCACCAGATGCCAGGCGCTCATTTTTCCTAAGGCGGTATCGACTTCTTCCAGCCCGGCGACGTCAAAATACCATGTATCCGCATCATGCGCCCCGGCCACGAAAACAGCAAATTGAGCTGCAGGCTGAAATTTCTCGCTGTCATGGAGGCCAATGCCAGCCAATTGCCAGATCACGCTGGAACGATCCTGTTCGCCTCCCTTGCGCGGATACGAACGAGTGGAGGCGGAAAAGCTGACAAGGTTGCGCTCGCGATGAAAGTGCGTATTGGTTTCAGGCTTGCGAAAGCGCTTTTCTGAATATAAGACAGGCGAAATGCCATATTCCTTATCGATTGTGCCTTCGCTGTGAAAGCTGAGTACGCTAATGAACAGCAAGCTCGACTCGCCGTCGATAGTGAAGCTGCTATCGTTGTTCAGCCAATTGATATAGCCGCTTCCAAATATGCTTTGATCCTGCTTGGTTGCTTGTATCCGATAGTTGAGCCGGGCGGACGGCGGCGGATCGACACGCAGGGCCGGCTGAACGGATGTGCCCAGACCGGCTTCAGGCGCCGAGGCCGCTGACTGCGCCGCAGTTGCGCTGTCTGATGTTTTTACTTCGTCCGGCAAGGCCGCCGTCGGTACGGCTGGAGACGGAGATGGATCTGTCGCGGTTGTCTCCGGTGCCGACTGCATGGGGAGCGGCGGCGGAGCGGGCGGGCGAGCCTGCGGCTTAGGCGGCAAAGAAGCGACCTTTGCCTTTGGTGGAGCCTCTTCATGCAGGATGGCGGTGATCAGGCTGTCGTTCAGACTATCGGAATTCCGCATACCGGAAAATCCCATGTGTCCGCTCATCCATTCGATGAAGACCACGTGCAGCGCTATCACGGTCAGAAGCAGGGCGAGCCAGCGTTTCGGCTTTTGAGAAAAAGAGAAAACCGTGTTCTTCATATATACAGCATAAACACTTTAGCGGCGTACTCAGGTGGTTTCATGTTTTCGGCTGCTGGGTTCCGGCTGCTTATGTATTTCCATGGACTTCAAAGGTTGGCCGGACACTGGCAAGTTATGGATATTTCGATGCCGCCAGATCGAAAATAATAATTAATTTTACTGAAATTCAGGGCAGTCCGCTTGATGGCGTTGGAAATCGGGCTCATTAAGAGGTCAAGCATTGCGCATGGTGAAATGGGAAAAAACCGCGGTCACGTTCTCAATCAGATCGCTGCTCGGATAGCCGTTCATATTGGCCGTTGCAAGCCGGTCGCTTTCACATCCGGTTGCCCGGAATTTTTGCAATGCGTAATTTTGCACACCCATTTTAGCCAGCGCATCAGCCAGCTCGGCAATCTCTTCTCTGGAAAGAAGCGACGGGTGAATGGTGGTGCGGAACTCATGCGCGACGCCGCTTGCCAGAATTTGCTCAACGCACGACTTCGCCTTGACCCCGCTTCGGGCGATACCCGTAATCCGCTCGTAGCGATCGAATGGGGCCTTGACATCCATGCCAACCCAGTCGAGAAGCGGCAGGACCTCGGCCAGTCGTTCGGGATAGGAGCCGGAGGTATGCAGGCCAATACCGAATCCGAGCGCGCGCACTTCAAGCACGGCGTCTTTTAGTGCCGGATCGAGCGTTGGCTCGCCCCCACTGAAGACGACGGCGTCAATAAGTCCCTTGCGCCGCGAAAGCAGGGACATAACCTGGTCCCAGCGCTGAGCGCCCTGTTCGGGTCGTTGCTGCAAGTGGGGGTTGTGACAATAACCGCAGCGCCACGGGCAGCCCTGGATGAAGACAACCGCAGCCAATTTGCCTGGGTAATCGGTCGCAGTGAAAGGGGTGACGCCGCCAACCTTTAACGATGGCGGAATACGTCCTTCCTCTGGTAGAGCCAGGCTGCTGGACGGACTGATCAATTCCCGAGCTTGGTTTCGTTGAAATAAGTGCGCTCGCTAAACTCGCCCTTCTTGCCGGTATTGAACGAAGAGTACGGACGGTGATAGCCCATCACGCGGGTCCAGACCTCGCATGGCTGGCGTTCCGCGTCGGAGAGGACGATGACAAGAGGAGAAGGGGCTGTTGTCTGGCCGAGGTCGTTCATGGTTGTGTCCTGTGATGTCGATTAATGAGGTCAAGCTGCCTGAAGCTTTTTGCGGGCAATGATTTCCGCATCGCATTTCGGGCAGAAATCGTGCCGGCCGGCAAGATAGCCGTGCTTTGGACAGATTGAAAAGGTCGGCGTGACGGTGATGTAGGGCAATGTGAAGCGGGACAAGGCACGCTGGATCAGCTTGCGGCACGCATCCGGGCTCGACAGCGGTTCGTTCATGTACAGGTGCAGTACGGTGCCGCCGGTGTATTTGCGCTGCAGGTCGTCCTGCATTTCCAGCGCCTGGAATGGATCGTCGGTGTAGCCAACCGGCAGTTGCGACGAGTTGGTGTAATACGGCATCTCCTTGGTTCCAGCCTGACGAATATCAGGGAAGCGCTTGACGTCCTCGCGCGCAAAACGGTAGGTGGTGCCTTCGGCCGGCGTCGCTTCAAGGTTGTACATGTTGCCGGTTTCGTCCTGGAATTCCAGCATGCGCGCACGTATGCGATCGAGAAAGCGGGTTGCGAAAGCATGACCCCAATCGGACGTGATGTCATGCTCGCCGGCGGTGAAGTTCCGGATCATTTCGTTGATTCCGTTCACGCCGATGGTCGAAAAATGGTTTCGCAAAGTGCCGAGGTAGCGCTTGGTGTACGGGAACAAGCCGTTGTCCATGTGGCGCTGAATGACTTTGCGCTTGAGTTCCAGGCTGATCTTGCCGACCTCAAGCATGTTGTCGAGGCGTTGCATGAGCCTCGCTTCGTCGCCTTGATGCAGATAGCCGAGGCGCGCGCAGTTGATGGTCACCACGCCAAGCGATCCGGTCTGTTCGGCTGAACCGAAAAGGCCATTGCCGCGCTTCAGCAGCTCGCGCAGGTCGAGTTGCAGTCGGCAGCACATCGAGCGGATCATGTTCGGCTTCAGTTCCGAATTGATGAAGTTCTGGAAGTAGGGCAGCCCGTACTTTGCCGTCATTTCAAACAACAGTTCGGCGTTCGGACTGTGCCAGTCGAAATCGTCGGTTATGTTGTAGGTCGGGATCGGGAAAGTGAAAACACGGCCTTTGGCGTCGCCAGCCATCATGACTTCGATGTAGGCGCGGTTGATCATGTCCATTTCCGGCTGCAGGTCGCCGTAGGTAAACGGCATTTCCACGCCACCGATCAACGGCACCGTGTCGCGCAGATCCTCCGGGCAAACCCAGTCGAATGTCAGGTTGGTGAACGGCGTCTGCGTGCCCCAGCGCGAGGGAACGTTCAGATTGTAGATCAGCTCCTGCAGGTATTGCCTGACGCTGTCGTAGCTAAGGCCGTCATTGCGCACGTAGGGCGCCATATAGGTGTCGAACGAACTGAACGCCTGCGCCCCGGCCCATTCGTTCTGCAAGGTGCCGAGAAAGTTGACGATCTGGCCGATCGCGCTCGACATGCGCTTCGGCGGGCCTGACTCGACCTTGCCCGGCACTCCGTTCAGGCCTTCGTTAAGCAGGTTGCGCAGCGACCAGCCAGCGCAGTATCCGGCCAGCATGTCGAGATCATGGATATGTATGTCGGCGTTGCGGTGCGCCTCGCCCACCTCCGGCGGATAGACGTGGTTGAGCCAGTAGTTGGCGATGACCTTGCCTGAAACGTTGAGTATCAGGCCGCCCAGTGAATAGCCCTGATTGGCGTTTGCGTTGACGCGCCAATCGATTTGCTGAAGGTATTCATTCATCGACGATTCGACGTCCACCAGGGTCTTGCGGTCCTTGCGCAGCTTTTCATGCTGTTCGCGGTAGACGATGTAGGCGCGCAGCGTGTTGCGATAACCGGCATCGAACAAGGCCGCTTCAACGGCGTCCTGAATCTGCTCAATATGGGGGACGCGGCTGCCGAGGTTAAGCAGCTTTTTCAGTACAACCTCATCGGTGAGCCGGGCGGCTTCATGGGCTTCGAATTCGCCGGTGGCCTTGCCCGCTCGGGCCAGCGCCGACAGGATCTTGCTTGAATCGAAGGGCTTTATATTGCCGTCGCGCTTGATGATTTGGCCAAGCAGGGAGAGGAGTTTTTCTGTCATAGCGTAATTGGTTGGGCACCTGTTTTTTTGTCGTTCTTTTGCAAGAATGCATTGCCAATTATAGTAGAGAATATTGAAAGCGGACTTGATATATTGGCTTCCAAATCGCAGCCAGGCGGTTAAAAAATGCTCAAAACGGGGAGTATCCATGGCCGCGTCAAATAGCTTATGAGGTTGATGCCGATTAATTTACATACTCCGGGCCAAAGAATATTTTTAGGGTGTTGTTACCAAGAAACTGCGCCGGCGGTAATTCATCTTCAAAGATTTTATGTTTCTGCAAAGATAGGATAAAGTTCGCCCATGCCCTCATTCGAACAAAAAATCTGCTCACGCGCCGAGCTTGCCGCTCGCATTTCGCAACTGCCGAAGCCGGTGGTGCTGACCAATGGCGTATTCGACATTCTGCATCGCGGCCATGTGACCTACCTGGCGCAGGCGCGAGAGTTAGGCTCGTCGCTTGTTGTGGCGGTCAATACCGATGCGTCGGTGAAGCGGTTGGGCAAGGGCGACGACCGCCCCATCAATTCCTGCGAGGACCGCATGGCGGTTCTGGCGGCGCTGGAATCGGTCAGCCTGGTAGTGTCGTTCGACGAGGACACTGCGCTCGAAGTCGTCCGACAAGGGCAGCCGGAAATATACGCGAAGGGCGGCGATTACGACATGCGGGCCATTCCAGAAGGAAAGGCGGTACTTGCATACGGCGGACGCGTGAAAGCGATCGACTTCGAGTATGATCGCTCGACTACCGCGCTGCTTAAAAAAGTAAAAAAAGCCAATTCCAGCGCTGAGTAAACGTCTGTTTGCTCCCAGCAAATTTTCTTTGCGATTGACGGCTTGACGGATGTCAAGCCTGTTTTCCCCGCTTTGGCGATGATCTGACAGATCATCGCCGAGAAAGGAAAATATGTTTTCAAAGAAACGATTAATAACTTGTGCGGCAACCGCACTGCTTTTTTTTGCCTTTGTCAGTTCCAGCAGCGCTTGGGCGCAGCATACTCATGCAAAAAATAGAGCGCATGCATCGAACGCTTCCATCCCTTCCTCACTGGAACGGGAACATAGGAAGCTTCATGAGGAACTTGCCGGTCTCGTGAAACTTGGAGGCCGGACCGGCGCGGCCGCAGTGGAGGTGGAAAAATTGCTGGCTCCCCATTTCGTCAAGGAGGAACAGCTTGCCATGCCGCAGTTGGGATTGCTGGAGAGTTTGGCGGCGGGCAAGATGCCGGCCAATGCAGAGAGCGTCATTCAGACTTCCGACAATCTGGAAGCTGAACTGCCGAAGATGCTGAACGAACACAAGGAAATCGTGGCGGCGCTTGGTAATCTGCGTACTGAGGCGCAAAAAGAGGGCAAGCCGGCGGCGGTCCGTTTCGCCGACGAACTAACAGCTCATGCTCTGATGGAGGAGCAGATCCTGTATCCGGCTGCTATCCTGGTCGGAAAATACCTGAAGCTTCAGCGGCGCTAATTGCTTTAAGAGGCGGCAGGGCACCGAACCTGCACGCCGCGCAATTCAAGCGGTACGCAACTTTCGCCCGCTCGACAAGGATCTCCGCTGGGCAGGGTTATTGTGTCATCGGTTCGGTTCGCGTTCCAGAAAATGGATAGGCAGCGCCTCTTCGTCGGGCAGGCCGGCCGCGCACGGATCATCCTCATCGAAAGCGATGTCGCCGTCCGGGCTGGCGACGCCGTTCGCCTGCAGGCTGGCGAAGTCGAAAAGCCTGCTGTCCATGAGGTGCGAAGGCACCACGGTCGAAAGCGCGGAGAACGTGTTCTCGACGCGGCCCGGGAATTTCTTTTCCCATTCCCTCATCAATCCCTTGATTTGCTGGCGCTGCAAGTTCGGCTGAGAGCCGCACAGATTGCACGGAATGATCGGAAACTGCCGCACCTCCGCGTAGCGCTCCAGGTCGGCTTCCTTCACGTATGCCAGCGGACGAATGACGATGTGCTTGCCGTCGTCGGATTGCAATTTCGGCGGCATGCTCTTGATCTTGCCGCCGAAGAACATGTTCAGGAAAAAAGTTTCCAGTATGTCGTCGCGATGGTGGCCGAGCGCGATGCGGGTTGCGCCGAGTTCGCTTGCCACCCGATAAAGTATGCCGCGCCGCAGCCGCGAGCAGAGCGAGCAGGTCGTCTTGCCTTCCGGAATGATGCGCTTGACGATGCTGTACGTATCCTGGTTCTCGATGTGGAAAGGCACTCCGAGTGAAGTCAGGTAGGCGGGCAGCACGTCAGGCGGAAAACCGGGCTGCTTCTGGTCCAGGTTGACCGCGACGATGTCGAAATCGATGGGCGCGCGCTTGCGCATCGTCAGCAGGATATCGAGCAACGCGAAGCTGTCCTTGCCGCCGGACAGGCATACCATCACCTTGTCGCCGTCGCCAATCATGTTGAAGTCGCCGATTGCCTGTCCAACCTGGCGGCATAGGCGCTTGTGCAGCTTGTTGTTCTCGAACGCGGCTTTCTCATTCTGTCGCGAAAGGGCTGTGGTCGTTGTTGCCGTTTCCTGCATTTACCGCTCCTGCTTGATATGGAATACCTCGACGCCGACGCTTTCACAGTCCGCGTACACGTCGGGTTTTTCAGTCGATACGCGTACAGCACGCACGCTTGGGTGGGCCAGCAGCAGGTGTGCGACTTCATCGCACAATGTTTCCTGCAGGTTGATGTGGCCCTGCTCGGCACGTTTCACCAGCGTTTCACGCATGAAGTTGTAATCGATCACTTCATCCAACTGGTCGCGCGAGGGAGTCGACAGCGCCAGCGGAATGTACAGGTCGATGTTTACCAGAAGGCGCTGTGCGCCCTTTTTTTCGATATCGTCCACGCCGATCTTGACCGGCACCTCATAATTGCGCAGGAACAGGCGGCGGCAGTCGGACAGCTTGGGATGGAGAAGGAGGGTAAGCATGGTTTCAGGAATTGTTTTGGGTGCTCGTCTTGACAACGAACATCGCGTCTTGGGAGAGAGGAATAAGGTGCTGTCCGCCGTCGACCACTATCGTAGTGCCGGTGATGGCGGTTGAATCGACAAGAAAGCATACGGTTGAGGCAATGTCTTCCGGCGTGCTTGATTGTCCCAGAGGCGTTATTTTGTGGGCAAGCGCGAACTCGGTCTCGGTTTGATCGCCTGAAACCAGAGTAATGCCGGGCGCAATGCCGACCACGCGCAGTTTCGGCGCCAATTCCTGCGCCAGCATCGTGGTTGCGGTATTCAGGGCGGCTTTTGACAGTGTGTAAGACAGGAAACTCGGGTTCAGGTTGTCGAGTTTCTGATCGAGCAGGTTGATCACGACGGATTGAGAGCCGTCAGGCGTCATTCGGTGCAACGCACGCGTTAGCAGAATCGGCGCGGTCAGGTTGGTGCGCATGTGAAAGTCAAGCGCTCCGGCCGTAAAGTCGGCGACGCTGTCATACTCGAACACGGACGCGTTGTTGACCACGCACGACACGCGGCCCAACGCGCTGGCGGCGCGCGCCACCAGTTCGCCGACGGCCTTCTCGCTGGTCAGGTCGCAGTACAGGGCCACCGAGCGCCGGCCTATCGCTTCAATGTCGCGCACGGTGTCGAGCGCGTCGATCTCGGAATAACGGTAGTGGACGGCTACATCCCAGCCGTGCCTGGCGAGCGCAAGCGCGATAACGCGACCGATGCGCCGCGCGCCGCCGGTCACGAGCGCTACTTTTTGCTGTCCACTTGTCATGCTTGGTTCGCCATGCAATAGTTATGAATTAAACAGTTGCCTCTTTCCGGCGGAAACCGGACGCGGCTTTTTTCGCTGTGCGGAGTCAACTCGGGCAGAAAATGAGAACTGCCGGCTACCTGCCTGCGCAAGAATCGTCAGGAAGCTTGCGCTGTGCCATTGAACAGACTATTTCCTACAACAACCGGAAAAACGAGTACAAAACGGGTGTAAAGCCTGTTTTCTCTACAATAACAGAATGAATCTCCCCGAACCAACTCCTGATGCCCTGGCTGCGTCGAATGCGCTGTTACAGCGGATCGCGCAGGAAATAGAGGAGCATGCAGGCTGGATCTCCTGTTTGCGCTACATGGAGTTGGCGCTGTATGAGCCGACACTCGGCTACTACAGTGGCGGCGCAACGAAATTCGGCAGGGAAGGGGATTTTACAACTTCGCCCGAAATCACGCCACTTTTCGGAGCAGCTCTGGCGCAGTCTGCGGCGGCGTTGCTGGCTCAGACTGCGCCTCGAATTCTTGAGTTCGGGGCCGGCAGCGGCAAGCTCGCATTCGACTTGCTGTCGGAGTTGATGGCTTCCGGCGTACAGGTCGAGCGCTATGCCATAGTCGAACTGTCGGGGGAGTTGCGGCAGCGCCAGCAGCAGATGTTGCGTGGTTTTCCGCAGGTTGTCTGGCTTGAACGCCTGCCGGAGACATTTTCGGGAGTTGTGCTCGGAAACGAGGTGCTTGATGCGATGCCGGTGCGCCTGGTGAGAAAAGCAGCTCGCGGTTGGCGCGAACTTGGCGTCGGCATCAAGGAACAGCATCTTGCGTTCCTCGAACGCGACTGCGACCAGGAACTGCTGGGGCAGATCCATGCGCAGATACCAGATGCCGAGACGCTGCCGGAAGGCTATACTACCGAGGTTCATCCGGTCGCAGCCGCCTTCATGCATTCGCTGGCGCAAATGCTGGCTTCCGGCGAAGGCGGGGCTGCAATCCTGATCGATTACGGTTTTCCTGCGCACGAATACTATTTGGCCGAACGAATGCAAGGCACGCTAATGTGCCACTATCGGCATCATGCGCACACAGATCCGTTTTTCCTTCCCGGCTTGCAGGACATTACTTCGCATGTCGATTTCAGCACGATCGCGCGCACGGCTATAGACGAGGGGCTGGAATTGCTGTGTTACATGAACCAGGCCGCGTTCTTGCTCGCTGCCGGAATTGGCGACCTGCTTTTGCGAACGCCGCCCGAGGATGCTGCCAGTTACCTGCCTCAAGCAAGAGCGGTAGGAATGCTGCTGTCCCCGTCGGAGATGGGCGAGCTTTTCAAGGTGATCGTAGTCGGAAAGAAAATCGGCCTGCCGCCGCAATATCTGCAGTACGACCGCAGCGATCGACTCTGATGCGGCCGAGCTTTGGATATCGATGCGGCATTTTTCCTCAGCGCGGATAAACAAAGAGAATCCTATTCCGCGATTCCGATTCCTCTTTCGATCAGGTTTTCAACATAGCTGACAATATAGCGCCGCAGTGCTTCGCCGGTCAGGGCATTGTCGGCGACCGTTCCGCCGGGAGTGCCTTTCAGGTCGCCATCCTGGTAGATGCGCGCTGTCCATGCCACTTGTTCCCCGGGCGTATATTCCGCTTCATAAGTAAACGTTTCCCCGCCCACCTTGCGGGTATACACGTCCTTTATCGATTCGGTGGGGGACGTCATTGCTTGTCAGCCTGTTTGATTGCGGCAGCAGCCTTGGGCGACAGCTTTTCCCATTTCATGGGTTCCGTGTAAATCAAGGTGCCGCCGATCTTGTCTCTCCTGACGTCCATGTCCCAGCCCTTTTTCCCCACCGAAAATTCCGCCCAGCCGCTCATCGGCGCTACTACAGGAAGACGCGCCTCGGTCTTCTTGTCATCGAGCTGGTTCAGCACATCGTTGGCAAGCTGACCCAGAATTGTCTGGGCCGGTTCCGAACATTCGGTGCTCAGGTATTCTTGCACTTGCGGGCTTTGCAGCGCCTTTTTCAAGTCCTTTTCATTGCTCGGCATGGCGGCGAACAACCCTTTGTTGAAATTCCTGGCGCCTTCCTCCCCATCTTTTATCTTGAACTGAAAAGTGTACTGGGCAACATAAGTCCAAAGGCCGGGAAGAGAATCGGTTTTCCGGAATTCGTCCAATTCCACCCATTTGCATTGGTACACATCTCCCAGCTTCTTGCTGATTTCGGTGTCGCCTGGGCGCGCGCAACCTGCCAGCAGCGCAGGCGCCAGCAATACCGCCGCGATTGCCAATAGAGAACGTCGGCTGCTTTTTCCCGGGCGCTTCAAACTTGCATTCATCTATTTCTCTCGTGTGTGATTGTCTGTCGTTATAGTCGCCGCGCCGATTATATTAGAAGGCAAAGGCGCTGGCTTTGGAAAAACCTGTTGCCTTGGGCAAACCGGCGTCATCAAAGCCGATAGCGTACACCAAACCGGTGCGGCTTTTCGATATTTATCCATCAATTCCCATCAGCCAGAAATTTTAGCATGCACCAAACCGGCTCAGAATAACTTGCCAGGCGGGAGGCTTGCGCAGTATCGATCGGCGAGTAATCCAGATAGCCGAGCCGGCTCCAGAATCCTCGGGCGCTCCCAAGCGATACCAGTGATGAATACGGCAAGCCTTCGCGCACGGCGTCAGCCAGCGCCAGCTCCACCAGTTTAGTGCCGACTCCCATGCCTGCGACGCGTCGTGATGCGGCCAGATCATGCAGGTACAGGTTGTCTGCGGGATGTGAAATCTCGAATACTTCACCTAGCGCTGTTACCTTGCCAACAATTGAGCGATAACCGAACAGATAGGCGCATACCCCGTTTTTGTCTTCTGCCACCCAAGCGTAGTCGGGACAGATCTGCAATCGGGCGCGAATGGTCGGCTCCGCTTCCAGAAACTGACCGGAATAGCATTCGGATTGGATGGCGACAACGGATGGAATGTCCGTCTCCGCCATCGGCCGGAACGCGAAGAGTTCAGTTCCGCCATGCAATTTTCAGGCTCCGGTCACGCAGGTTTCCGTTCCTGCACCAAGATCCATGGCTTTACTACTACCGTCCATAGCGAGACGGCGCCGTCCAGCCATTCCTGCGCCTGCAAGTCGGAGACCTTGCCGAGCCGGTTCTCGGCCATCCAGCGCGAAACAGAAACAGCATCGTCATTCGAGATTTGCACAGCCACTTCGATCAGGTCGAGATCGTCGGCGACTGCGATAACCGTCCCGCCGGCAAAATAGCGCAGCAGCTCCTGCCACGGCATGCGGGAGGTTTCCAGCGTCAGTTTGGCGTGCAGTATTTCGTTTTGAGGACTTGTCTTCATGGCTATATGGAAATCAGGTCAATAGTGCGGCGGCTTTTCATTTGCGGAATTCTGGATGAAATCAGGCATGTTCGACACCCGTCGAGCCAGTTCGGCAACCAGAATTTCCAGCTGGTCAATTTTCTTTTGCTGCCGATAGATTATCTGATTCAGCGATTCGACCGTGTCTTCCTGCTGGGTGAGCTTGATCTCAATTTCAATGAAGCGCTCTTCATTCGTCATGACATTCTCCGGTGTTTGCATGCGGCGGTATTTGAGAAGTTGGGAAAGTGGGCTACAGAATAGGCCATTTTGACTACCCTAGCTAGCGAGAAGCGTAATTCCGGCGCAATCATGCCGCCTTCGGTTTCGAGAGCAGCGCCTTCAGGTTCGCAAGCCGATTTTGCGGCGTGATAAGTTCGCCTTCCTTCGGCGGAGCATCGCCCTGGTCCAGCTTCATTTCGGCGACGAAGCGGGAGATGTCGCAGTGCACGTTTTCCCGCGCCCGCTTGCGTTTCTTGCACCAGGTGATGTGCAGGCTGCGCTGGGCGCGTGTAATGCCGACGTACATCAGGCGGCGCTCTTCTTCAATGCGGCTCCCAAGCGTTTCCACCGGAGCGTCAGGATCGCCCTTATGCGGCAAAATGCCTTCTTCGACCCCGACCAGAAACACGTGCGGGAATTCCAGGCCCTTGGCTGCGTGGAGAGTGGACAGGCGCACCGCATCCGGCTCTTCATCGCGGCCTTCCAGCATCGTCATCAGTGCAACCATCTGGGTCAGCTCCAGCAGGTTTCGCGGGGCCTCGTCGCCACTCTTGCCGCCGGTGCCTTTTTCCTTCAGCCAAGTGGTGAACTCAAGTACGTTCTGCCACTTATTCTTGGCCTCGCGCTCGTCGAACGTGTCATACAGCCATGCTTCGTAACCGATCTCGGCCATCATGTCGTCCAGTACCGCAGCGGCATTTTCGCCGCTGCCGGCCGGACCCTGACGGCCCGCGCGCGCTTCCAGACGGTTGATGAAGTCGCAGAATTCGCGCAGAGGATGCAACTGGCGCTGGGGCAGCTTTGCCTCGATGCCGCCCTTGAACGTCGCTTCGAACAGCGAGCACTGCCACTGTCCGGCAAAGGCGCCGAGCGTTTCCAGCGTCGCCTGGCCTACGCCGCGCCTGGGCGTTGTGATCGCGCGGATAAACGCGGGATCGTCGTCGGCATTCGCTATCAAGCGCAGGTAGCTGACGATGTCCTTGATTTCGGCGCGTGCGAAAAAGCTCTGGCCGCCCGATATGGTGTAGGGAATACGCTCGCGCCGGAGCGAGGTTTCGAGCAGGCGCGCCTGATGGTTGCCGCGGTACAGGATCGCATAGTCGGAAAACCTGGTGTGTCGCTCGAAGCGATGCGCCGACAGCATTATCGCGACCTGCTCGGCCTCCTGCTCGTCGTCGGGCATTGCCGTTACCTGGATCGGTTCCCCCAGTCCGTGCTCCGACCACAGGGATTTCTCGAACAGTTTCGGATTATTGGCGATGACTGCGTTGGCGGCTTCCAGGATGCGCGTGGTGGAGCGGTAGTTCTGCTCCAGCTTGATCAGTTTCAGGTCGGGGAAGTCGTCCTGCAGCGTCTTCAGGTTCTCGATGGTTGCGCCGCGCCATGCATAAATCGCCTGATCGTCATCTCCGACAGCGGTGAACATCGGTTTTTTACCGAGTCCGGTCACCAGCAGCTTGACCAGTTCGTACTGGCAAGTATTAGTGTCCTGGTACTCGTCCACCAGCAGATAACGCAGACGGCGCTGCCATTTGTCGCGCACCGCGTCGCTGCTGCGGAAAAGTTCGACCGGCAAACGGATCAGGTCGTCGAAATCAACCGCCTGGTATGCCGTCAAGGTTGCGACGTAATTGCGGTAGATGCGAGCGGCCTGCGCCTCGTCCTCGTCGTCTGCGTTCTTCAGCGCCGCGTCCGGCTCTATCAGGCCGTTCTTCCAAAGAGATATTGCAGTCTGAATGCGGCGGATCTGCTGCTTGTCGGTCGTGACCGCCAGATCTTGCACCAATGCGAAGCAGTCTCCGCTGTCCAGGATCGAGAAACGATCCTTCAGCTTCAGTTCCTTTGCTTCTTGGCGCAATATCCGCACTCCCAGCGAATGGAAAGTGGATACAGTCAATTCGCCTGCCTGCTTCGGATTCTTCAGGAGCTTTGCAATCCGTTCCTGCATTTCCGTGGCCGCCTTGTTGGTAAAGGTCAGCGCGGCGATGTGGCGCGCTTCGTAGCCGCCTTGTTCGATCAGGTGCGCGATTTTCTGGGTGATCACCCGTGTCTTGCCCGAGCCGGCGCCTGCCAGGACAAGGCAAGGCCCGTCCATGTAGTGCACGGCTTCGCGTTGCGGAGTATTCAGCAGGAACGATGAGGATTGAGACATGAGGATACCAACGGCGAAGCGAGCCATTGTACCAGCGCACAGTCATGCAGAGGCCATGTTCAGCTTATTCCTGCAGGCGGAGTAAAAACGCGGCTTTGCATTTGGAAAGAAGCAAAAAAAGTCCTTGCAATCGGCTATATTGCCCTCATAAATAAATAATCCGCACAACCAGAACCAGATTAACTCCCTGAGGCAACAATGGAACAATTTCACGGTACTACCATTCTTTCGGTGCGGCGCGGCAACGTTGTCGCGCTCGGCGGCGACGGCCAGGTTACGCTCGGCAATGTGGTCATGAAAGGGTCGGCGCGCAAGGTGCGCAAGCTTTATCACGACCGCGTCCTGGCCGGCTTTGCGGGGGGCACGGCGGATGCATTCACTTTGCTTGAGCGCTTCGAGGCCAAGCTGGAAAAGCATCAGGGCAATTTGCTGCGCGCCTCGGTCGAACTGGCAAAAGACTGGCGCACCGACCGCATGCTGCGCCGGCTGGAAGCGATGCTGCTCGTGGCCGACCAGCATTCGACGCTGATCCTCACGGGCAACGGCGATGTGCTGGAACCGGAGGATGGCGTAGGCGCGATAGGCTCCGGAGGCACGTTCGCGCAGTCCGCTGCGCTTGCATTGCAGCGCAATACCGACATGTCCCCGGCCGACATCGTCAAAAAGGCGCTGACCATTGCGGGCGAGTTGTGCATCTACACCAATATGTCGCATACGATCGAAACGCTCGACTGATTTTTTCCTCTTGTTTTTCCTTGTATTGCCGCGTCTCACGACAAGGCCGGTCCGGAAAGGCAGTCGCAATTGTTTTATTTCGGGATTTTTTTCATACGCACAGGATGTGCGCGCAACCTGCATAAACACTGGAAATATCATGAATCTGACTCCGCAACAAATCGTCTCCGAACTGGATAAGCATGTGGTCGGGCAATCGAAGGCCAAGCGCGCTGTTGCCATAGCGCTGCGCAACCGCTGGCGCCGGCAGCAGGTTGAGGAGCCGCTGCGACACGAGATCACGCCGAAAAACATTCTGATGATCGGACCGACCGGTGTCGGCAAGACCGAAATAGCGCGCCGCCTTGCACGGCTTGCGGAAGCGCCGTTCATCAAGATCGAGGCTACCAAGTTTACCGAAGTCGGCTATGTCGGGCGCGATGTCGATACCATCATCCGCGACCTGATCGATATCGGCATCAAGCAGACGCGGGAAGGCGAGATGAAAAAATATCGCGCTACGGCAGTGGACGCGGCGGAAGAACGCGTACTCAACATCCTGGTTCCGCCTGCGCGTGATTTCGGTTTCAATGTCGCTCCCAGTGACGCTGAGGAAGAGGGGCAGCCCGGCAGCAATACGCGCCAGGTCTTCCGCAAGCGCTTGCGCGAAGGGGCGCTGGACGAGCGCGAGATCGAAGTCGAAGTGGCCGAGACGGCCCCGCAAATGGAAATCATGGCGCCGCCCGGCATGGAGGAGATGACTGAGCAGATAAAGTCGATGTTTTCAGGTATAGGCGGGGGACGCAAGAAAGCGCGCAAAATGAAGATCAAGGATGCATTGAAAATCCTGGTCGAGGAAGAGGCTGCCAAGCTTGTCAATGAAGACGAACTGAAGCAGAAGGCTATCGCCAATGTCGAGCAGAACGGCATCGTGTTTCTGGACGAGATCGACAAGATCGCCGCGCGCGGTGAAGTCGGCGGAGCCGATGTGTCGCGCGCCGGCGTCCAGCGCGACCTGCTGCCCCTGGTTGAAGGCACGACAGTCAACACCAAGTACGGCATGATAAAGACCGACCACATCCTGTTTATTGCATCCGGCGCATTTCATTTGTCAAAGCCGTCCGACCTGATTCCGGAGCTGCAGGGCCGCTTTCCGATCCGGGTTGAACTCGAGTCGCTGTCGATCGCCGATTTCGAGCGTATCCTGACCAGCACGGACGCCTGCCTGACCACGCAGTACGAGGCGTTGCTTGCGACCGAAAATATCAAACTGGTGTTTGCCGACGATGGAATCAAGAGGCTGGCCGAGATATCGTTTTCAGTTAATGAACGCACTGAGAATATCGGCGCGCGCAGGCTGTACACGGTAATGGAAAAGCTGCTTGAGGAAATTTCGTTTACTGCGACCGAGACCGGCAGCACGACCATCGTCATCGACACCGCCTACGTGAACGATCGGCTCGAAGCGCTGGCGATCAACGAAGATCTTTCACGCTATGTGTTGTGATGGTTGCATGAAGCAGTTCGGCTTGCTTCTGCCGGCTGTTCCATTCACGGCATATCGAGCAGTACCCCATCTCCGGCTAGAGGATGCCTCCATGACCGGAATGCCAACGCAGGCGCGGACAGCGCTTCAAGTCCCCGGCTGAGCAACGCCGGAACGCGCCATTGAGTTCAGGCGCTGGGCCCGCTTGGCGCTTGCAGCCTGCGCTGACACAGGCTGAACGTTTTGTGCAGGCACGTTCTGCGCTGGCTGACCTGGCTGCACGGTAACGCCGGTTGGCGTTGCGGGAACCGGCGGCATCGTTTTCGGGGGTGGCTGCTGAGGCGATGCAACTGGAGGCGTATTTTGCCCCGGTTGCGCGGGCGAGGTGCCGACAGGAGAAGCTGTTGCAGTGCTTGGCGGCGCTTTTTCCGGCAGTTCGATCCGCTTGGCCACGCCGTTTTCGGAGAGCAGCACATATCTCGGATGAACTTCCTGGACCGTGACTCCGGGCACGACCTCGGCACCGATAGCGACTGCCTGCGCCGGCTTGCCGCTGGCAGCGATGATGGCGACGCTATCCTTCTCGTTGCGCGCATCGATGACGCCTCTCAACTGGAAATTGCTGGCCACCGCAGCGCCTGCCGCGCGTCCGCCAAATAGACCGGCGGCTGAATCGAGGTTGATATCCTGTCTTGCCTGAGGGGGCGCCGCCAGCGGACGCTCCGCCGGCCGAATCAGTTTCAGCACCCAATAGGCAATCGATATGCACAGAAGAATTGTCAGAACGATGCTTGCCGCAAGGCGCATGTTTTTCATGATCTCATTCCTTTTGCTCTGAAAAGCAAATTGTCATATCGAGTCTAACGTACCAGTTGGTTGATCTCTATGATCGGCATCAGGACCGCCAGCACGATCAGCAGCACCACCACGCCCATGGCCAGAATCAGCGCCGGCTCCAACAGCCCGGCAATAGTGAGCGTGCGCCTTTCCAGATCCTGTTCCTGTGCGTTAGCGGCCCGTTCCAGCATCTTCGGCAGTTCTCCCGTCATCTCGCCGGCGCCGATCATGTGGATCAGCATGGGAGGGAAATGCTTTTGCGCGGACAACGCGCGCGCAAGGCTGACTCCCTCGCGCACGCTTGCGGTAGCATCCTCGACCAGAATGCGCATCGCGACGTTCGACAGGGTTTGCTGGCTGGTTTGAAGCGCCTGCAAAATCGGAACGCCGGAACCGGTTGTGATTGCGAGCGTACTGGCAAAGCGCGCGGTGTTGAGGCTGCGTTCGAACTTGCCGTATATAGGCGCAGTCAGCTTCCAGGTATGCCAGCGCAACTTCGTTGCCGGGTTCTGCAGCGCCTTGCGTATGAACCATCCTGTCGCAATGAGAGCCAGCAGTACGTAAATTCCATAATTGCGCACAAACGACGAGATATTGAGCATTATGATCGTCAAAAGCGGCAGCTTTTGCTTGGTATTGGCAAATACCGATACGATCTGCGGCACGACATAGGTCAAAAGAAAAATGACAATGGCAAATGCAACCACGGTTACGATCGCCGGATAGGTAAATGCCAGCCGCACTTTTTGAATCAGGGCATTGCGGCGCTCGATGTAATCGGCCAGGCGCGTGAGCACGCGCGCGAGTTGGCCGATGCGTTCGCCGGATGTTACAAGTCCGCGGTAGATGTCCTCAAAGTCGCGCGGATGGCGCGCCAGCGCATCCGAAAAAGAGGCTCCGCCGATCACTTCGGATCGGATCGACGCTATCAGGTCGCGCACGTACGGCCGTTCGGCCTGTTCCAGAAGCGCGGTAAAGGCTTGCTCCAGCGGCAGGCCGGCTTCAAGCAGGCTCGAGAGCTGGCGCGTAAACAATGCCAGTTCCACGCTTGAAAGCTTGTCGCCGAACGCGCGCCTGCGCACCTTGCCGCTTTCATCGACGCCGGCGGCTATCGCCTCGACCGTGATGGGCAGAAGGCCTTGCGCGCGCAAATCCGAGCGTGCGGAACGCGCATTATCGGCGTTGACTACGCCCTTTCTGGTGGCGCCGCTTGCATCGACGGCCTCATAGCGGAATGCAGCCATTTAACAGCCCCCTGGTTTTATTGCCGGGTACGATGGGCAAGTCGCGCTCTTCGCACCTGAGTGGCAACCAAGCACCTTCGGCAAGTGCCTGGCAGCCATCGGCATTCTGTAATCGAGCGCGGGCATCATGAATTTAAACGGCGGATCCTTCATCTCTCGTTACGCGTAGAAGTTCGGCCAGCGTGGTAGTGCCATCGGCCAGCCAGCGCTCGCCGTCCTCGCGCATGGTTTTCATGCCGTTGCGTTGCGCGGTGCTGCGGATTTCCGCTTCGGATGCTCTTTCATGAATCAGAGCCCGTATTTGCTCATTAGTTTCCAATAGTTCGTAGACACCGGCCCGGCCTTGATAGCCTGAGTTGGCACAGTGCGGACAGCCGACCGCAACCCAGTTTTGACCGTCGAAACGCTTGCAGTCCGGGCAGAGCTTGCGTACCAGCCGTTGCGCGAGCACTCCCAGCAGCGAGGACGAAAGAAGGAACGGCTCGATGCCCATGTCGAGCAATCGGGTCACCGCCGCTGCCGCGTCGTTGGTATGCAGCGTGGCCAGTACCAGATGGCCGGTCAGGGATGCCTGCACAGCGATTTGCGCTGTCTCGAGATCGCGAATTTCGCCAATCATGATGATGTCCGGATCCTGGCGCAGTATTGCGCGCAACGCCTTGGCAAAGCTCATGTCGATGCGCGGATTGACTTGTGTCTGGCCGATGCCTTCCACTTCGTATTCGATCGGATCCTCGACGGTCAGTATGTTGGTGGTCGGCGAGTTAAGCATTGTCAGCGCCGCATACAGGGTAGTCGATTTCCCTGATCCGGTCGGGCCCGTGACCAGTACGATGCCATGCGGCTGTCGGATCAGCCGGTCAAATTCTTTTTGCATCTCGTCGCTCATGCCCAGATGCGACAGATCCAGCCGTCCAGCTTCCTTGTCCAACAGGCGCAGTACTGCTCGCTCGCCGTGTCCGGTCGGCAGCGTCGAGACCCTGACATCGACCGGACGGCCGCCGATTCGAAGCGTAATGCGCCCATCCTGCGGCAGGCGTTTTTCGGCGATATCAAGTTGCGACATGATCTTGATGCGGGAAATCAGCGAGGCGTGAATCGCTTTCCTTGGCCGTACAATGTCGCGCAGTGCGCCATCAATGCGAAATCGCACCACTGATATTTGTTCGAATGGTTCGACATGGATGTCGGATGCACCTTCCCGCAAAGCCTGAGTCAAGAGCGCGTTGATCATGCGAATCACTGGTGCGTCGTCGGCGGATTCCAGCAGATCCTCGATTGCCGGCATATCTTGCAAAAGGCGTGTCAGATCGAGATCGGATTCAACCTCGTCGACTACTTGCGCCGCATCCCCCCCTGCGCTGGCATAAGCCTTTGCTATTGCGGCTTCCAGCTCGGCTTGCGGCATCGGCTTCAGCCGGACCGAGCCAAAGCGGCGACTGACCTCGGCGATCGCGGAAGGCGGCGTCGCGTCCGACACCATTATTTCGACTGGATCGCCAGCTTTGTCGCCGGAGCGTGCCAGCAACGAAAAGCCGCGCGCAAATCCGTAGGGCAAAAGTCTGCTATCGCTCATGGCGCTGTCGATGGTGCAGGCGTGGATGCCGGGATAGTCGGAATCAGCGTGCTTCCTTCAATTGGCAAAGTCGGCAGCAGCGTACTGCCCTCAATCGGCAAAGAAGGCGGCAGCGTGCCTCCCGCGGCTGGTAGCACAGCATTTCCCATGCTGTTGCCAATTTTTGAATCAGGAACGCTTGCGACAGCCAGCGACTTGACCAGCGTACCGCCGACAGGCCGTCCGCCTTGCAGCGGCGGCAGAATAGCCGCGCCGGTATCGGGCAGTACCAAAGTAGGGGGCGGCTGCATGGCGATTTCGGTGCCGCGAATGTAATCATAACGATCCGCGACCACGGATGCGCTTTGCTCGCTGTTGCGTATCACGATAGGACGCAAGAATACCATCAGGTTTGTTTTCTTGCGGCTACGGTTCTGGTATTTGAACAAATTGCCGAGCAAGGGCACGTTGCCGAGGCCGGGAACCTTATCGGTACTGTCGCTCACGGTATCCTCGATCAGCCCGCCCAGCACGACGATTTGCCCATCGTCGGCCAGCACGTTGGTTTCAATCGAGCGCTTGCTGGTTATGATCCCGGCGCTATTGGTGAGGCTGGTCGGATCGACGGCCGATGTTTCCTGGTAGATCGCCATTCTGACAGTGCCGCCTTGTGAAATCTGCGGACGCACTCGCAGCATCAGGCCGACGTCCTTGCGTTCGACTGTCTGGAATGGGTTGACTCCGGTGGAGCCCGACGAGGCCGCTGTTGTGTACTGTCCCGTGATGAAGGGCACGTTTTGTCCGACAATGATCCGCGCTTCTTCGTTATCTAGCGTGATCAGATTCGGCGTAGACAGGATATTTGTGTTGGCATCGGTTTCCAACGCATGGGCCACCGCGCCGAGACCGAGCTTGCCGCCGACCTGCTTGAATATCCCGATCGAAATGCCGTTGCCAGGCAGTACGGTTCCGTTTCCCAGCGCCAGGTTGCCGATGTTGTTGCCGCCGGTTCCGAAAGAGGTTCCGCCACCTATCCGGTAGCTGCTGGTGGAATCGCCGGACAGCCCGAGCCACTGCACGCCGAATTCTGCCGCCTTGTCGGCGGTAACCTCGACGATTAGGGATTCTATGAATACCTGTGCGCGGCGCACATCCAGCTTGTCGATCACCGCTCGCAAGTTGCGGTAGATAGGCTCGCTGGCAGTAATTATCAGGGTGTTGGTCGAAGCGTCAGCCTGGATGAACCCGGCTGAGCCGCCTGACGACAGCGTTGCCGGCGCTGCCGTGCCGCTGCTGAGAGGAGCCACATTTTGCCCGGTAGCGGCACCGGCAGTACCGGTGCCGGTGGCGCCCGCTGCGGGAGTCGCCTGCGCAGGCGTGGTGGTTTGCGGTGTCGAGGTGTCGGCGGCCACCACTGCGCGCAGCGTCTGCGCGAGCTTGGTGGCATCGGCGTTTCTTAGATAAACCACATGGATGTTGCCGGGCTGGGCGGTTGGCTGGTCGAGCTTCTGGATCAGCAATTTAGCCATATTTGCGCGTGCTTGCGACGGCGCGCGGATAACGATCGAATTGGTGCGGACGTCGGCCAGCAGGCTGGTGCGTCCCGAGTCCGCTACACCCGGAGCCTGCGCTCCGCCAGTCTCCATCAGCCGGCCGACCATGACCGCGATCTCCGTGGCAAAACCATAATTCAGCGGTACTACTTCCAGGTCGCTGGTGGCGGGCGCATCAAGTGCGGCTATGATCTTGCCGAGACGCCTGAGATTGTCGGCATAATCGGTAATCACCAGGGAATTGGTGCCCGGATTTGCATTGATCGTATTATTCGGCGAAATCAGCGGACGCAGGACGCCGACCATGTTGGCGGCTGACTCATAATTCAGTCGGAATATCTGCGTAGCTATCTGGTCGCCCTTGATCCGGGCGCCTTTGGCCAAGGTCGGGCCCGGCTGCAGTTTGGCGTCGGCTTCCGGCACTACTTTTGCATAGCCGTCTCCCATCACGACTGCATAGCCCTGCATGCGCAATGCCGACGTAAGCAGGCTGAACGCCTGTGCCTTTGTAAGCGGTTTTTCAGATACGAGGTTGATCGTGCCCTTGACGCGCGGGTCGATGATGAAGTTGACATTGGTGTAATGCCCAATCGCCTTGATGACCGAATCGATATCGGCCCCAACGAAATTGAGCGCCGCCGTATTAGAGACCTGATCCGTGGCAGGAGCGCCTGACGCAGGAACTGCAGCCGCAGTACATGCAAGAAATACCGCGCTGGCCAAAAGACGCCGGATCGATATGGCCTGATTTTGCAATGGTTTTGCCGATATTTTTTTCATTGTCTGAACTCTAGTCCAATCACATTTTTGTCACCTACCCTGCGACGCTGGCCCAGCAGATTCATCAGATTTCCCAGCGACTCTTCCTGCCCGGCCTCGGCTTCCGCCGTTCCGGAAAATTGAAACTGTCCATTCCCCATCCTGCCGGTTCCGCTCATCAGCAGCGGTCCCTTGACCGTATCCAGCTTGAGTTGCGCCTGCTGCCCCGCCCAGTCGAATGTCATCCTGTATGAGCCGAGCGGACGAACCGACGACAGCTGCGAAGCGATATCAAGCATATCCAGCGTTACAGGCCCGTACACATCGATACGGCCGTTCTGTCGCGTCAATCTCAGTTGATCCCAAGAGAGGATCATTTGGCCGGCCGGGGCGATCGTATTTAATGGCGCTCCCAACCCCGCCAGTCTTTCCGCCGGCAGAGTGATTGCTTCTGAACCTGTCTCCCATTCGCTCCAGCCGCCGGTCACATGCAAAGGCCGCGTCAGAGCCTCAGGGTTCTCGATCACCAGATCAACTTTCCCTAGCAGCACCATCGGCGACAGCTTCCACGCGAAGCGGCCGGGCAATAGCTGCGTGATTGGATCGTTGCGGCTTGGTGCGCCTCCGAGCAGCCCGGACCCGCGCCATATCGTGCCCCGGGCATCTGCCAGAATAAAACGGCCATCCGTTCTTGTTTCCAATGCCGCCGCCAACCAACTGGCTGGATAAAACGCCACGAGGCAGACCGCGACGGTGATGGCAATCAAAAAAAACCATGTCAGCGGACGGCGCACCTGATTCTCCTTATTTGCCAGCCGGAGCTCATGATTCGGTCTTTTGCCGGCGCATGCTCAGCGTTGCATTCACCCTGTCGGGCGCATCCAGCGCGGCAATAGTGCTATCAGCCACAGACAACCGGTATGTTTTTTGAGTTTCGTTCAGCCATGCCAGCAATTCGGAAAAGGAAACCGAAGGCAACTGCAGTTGGATAAGGTCGGGCGTCACCGATATGTTTTGCGCCCTTATTCCCCTTCCGGCAAGCGAGGCTTCCAGGTTTTCTCGGGTTACGGCCGGGACATTAGTAGTGCCTTTTCCAGCAAGCGTCGCAGCTTCCTTGGCTTGCGCCTGAAACGAGGCGGCCTGCTGCCTTAAGTTCGGCAGATTTTTCTCCAGTCGATCGCGCCCGTTGAACGCCGGTTCGAGCAGGAGCAGGTAGAGCAAGGCCAGCAAGACTCCAATGATGCCGACCGATAGAATCAGCCGTTCGCGCGGCTCGCGCTGTTCCCAGAAAGAGGACAGAGCTTGCTGAGGTCCGCGCAGAAGGTTCATTATGAAGTTTTTCATTTTGCGCTCTTGATCTGCCATAAGCCGGGACTCGGCTGCGTCAGGGCAAGATTGCGCGCGGCCAAGGAACTCCGTATGTCGCCGAGAGGCGGCGCTTCGCCTTTCCAGCGCACCGTCAAGCTGCGTTCGTGGTATTCGAGCGCGGCAATTCCGGGCGCACCCTGCGTCTTCTGTGCCTGGGCGACTTTGTTCAGCGAATCGCCGAGTGCTGCGGTAAGCGCGATAAAATCATCGTCTGCGATCTGACCGGCATTACGTCGCGCGGTTGCAAGCTTCTGGCTCATCTGCGCGACCGGATCGACGATTACTGTTTCCTGTGGAAACACCGATCTGTACGTTTCCACCATTGACGTATTTAGCGCATTGGCCTCGCGGTTAAGCTGCCACCAGTCAACGTACAGGCCGGCAATATTCACGATTACAACCGCCGCTGCCAGCGCCAGCGGCCAGCGCCAAGCCTTCCAGTTGAAAGCAGGCGCGGCCATGCCAGCCAGTCCCGACATGAGGTTGACCGGGCTCGCTTTTGCGCCCTCTATCCAGTTGGCCCAAATGTCTTCCGCGACCGTCATGCCGGAATCGGCAGCCTGCCGGTAAGAATTCAATTCGCTGTCTTGCACGTACAGCGTGACCGGCAGTTCCCGGGAAATCACGCGTATTGACTGAATCGCGCTTTCAGCGGCAGGCTGCGGCGGATCCACCCGGATTGGGAGGCCGACTCCCTCATGTTCCGACAGGCGCAGAGCCAGTTCGAGCGCATTTTCATGTGTTTCTGCAGCAGCGGAGACCCGGCCCGGCTGATACGGCAGGCACAACTGGGAAGGGACGGCGGAGAGCTTGCGCGCGCCGATTCCCTGCAGAGTTCTTGCCAATGAATTCAGCCATGTGCGTTGCACTATCGCAATAGTGCGCATGCCCTGAGAGTCGGACGCGCCTGCAACGATCACGCTTTCTTCGGGATCGGCTATCAGTTGATCTTCGACCAGATTGGGCAGCGCCGCCTTCAGCCTCGATGCAGACAGTTTCGGCACCTTCATGCGCAGCAGCGTGACGTCGCTTGCAGCCAGCAGCAAAACCGTTTGGCCGGCCTGGGCCGCGGTCTCGGACATCTTCGAAAGCGGCAGCGAGCCCTGCTGCGCAATAGTGTTGTCGTCCGCAACAAGGGCAAACAGACAAACCGGCTCCATGCCCGCGCCAACATTTTCGGCTACTGTTCTGGAAGGGTGACGAATATACAGGGTGCTCAAAACATTCTCTCGTTGTGAATCAGTTGTTCCGAATCCATATCACCTTGGTGCTGTTTCCCGTGCGTTCGACGAGCGCGCTCATTTCCTGCGTGGCACGATCAAGACGTACATTGCCGTAAACAATGAAATAACCGGTCGACACGTCCAGAGTTGTTCTGCTGGCCGGCGGAAGCGATCCCTGTGATAATTTTTGTTCAAAGTCGGCTATGTTGCGAAAGTAAGCAGCGCCCCGATTTGCCACCAATGTTGTCGATTCGGCAATTGTCAATGTTTCTATTCTAGCTGACAATATCTCTGCCGGAGCAGTGTTCACATTGACCGAAGTCAACCTTGGTAGCACAACAATATATTCCCTTAAGGAATCGACGATTTCAGGTGTAAACCCGGGTACGGCGAGCAAGTCTTCGGGGTAGGTAAGGCCGAGCGTGGTGGCTGCGCTTGAACTGGCGCCGGTTGTTCCGGTCGTAGCGGTTCCGCTCCCTTGCTGCGACTTTGCCATTGCCTCCGCGGTGGCACGCGCCAGCGAGGGGTTCAGTTGCAGCAAAGAGAGCAGACGCTCGAAGGCAGCAATTTCCTGCGGGTTGATAACCGAATTCGTACTCAGATTGGTCAGGTTAAAGCGTGACTGCGCATCGACTACGCGTCCGGTAAGCGTGGCGCCGGACGTTTCTGCGTCGGTGCGTTCTTTCTCCACATATTCGTCAAGACGTGTTTCCGCCAGCGGTACTGCCCATGGCTCGCCCAAATGGTCAACGCTTGAAAATCGCTTGTCTTCACGCAGAATCAACCGGGCCCAGTCCAGCGCTCCCCGCAATATCCACTTTGTTTGCAGTTGAAGGCGCTGGTTTTCGATTGAACGCACCTGTACCTGCTGCTGCCAGAACAGGCTGGCGACGATCGTGATCGCAAGCGTGGTCAAAAGCAACGCCGTTACTACGGCGACGCCGCGCTGGCGCTGCATGCGGTTTGCGCAATGCATCTTCACATTGCCCCCAACAGCATGACCTTGACCATGCCTGACTCGCTCTGGCCAAGCAGCAGCGTAACTTCCAGCCCGGTTGGCGCAACTGCCGTCGAGTCCGGTGCTGTCCCCGAGGACGCGCTACTGTCGGTTGAGCGCCAGCCGCCGCTGCTGGTCCAGAGCCTTGTGTTCATTGCGCGGGTTTCGGATTGCAATGCCACTGCCGGCGTTGCGCCCGCCAGATCGGTTGCATCGCTGGATGAGACCCTCCACAAATTGTCCAGCACGCTTAAATCGCGAGTCGCTTCCGATTCGCGGCGCGACAATACGCCATCGCGAATACGATACGCAACCACTTGCAGTCTTGAAGGCTGGGTATCCGAGAATACGGTGCGCACCAGCGTCAATCGGTTCGGTTCCGCCAGCAGCGAAGGGCGCTGCCCAATCACATCCGGACTGACGATATGCTCGCAGTCGCTCTGCATCTGAGCAAAAGCGAGCTGCAGCCCTCGCGTCTGCTCAAGGTCTGAGGTCAGCGTAACCCGGGTGCGCACGAGTGTGTCAAGTCCGCGCCAGCTAAGCACCGCCACGATCGCCAGAATGCTGATCGCCGCCAGAAGCTCGATCAGCGTAAAGCCGGCTCGCCGTTTGAAACCCTGTCTGCGACAGAAATAAGGTTTACCCATTTGGCACTATCTGGACTAGTTTGATGATGCGTCGTTCCGTCCTGCTCTCGTCGAATACGCTTATTTCGACACGGCGGAAATTTGGATTGGGAGTGGAGAGCACCTCTTCTTCGCATCGAAGGCGCAATTCACCTTGCCGGCAGTCGAAAGTTCGTTTGCCGAAAGCGGGCCATTCCCGTGCCAGGCGTATTTGCACCAGGCGGTTTTCAGCCGACCATGTCGCCATCATCGATGAGCGCAGATCGCTGCTGTTTTGCGTCAGGCTGCCGACAGCGCGCAGACTCGCGCCAAGGGCAGTGCCTATAATCACCAGCGCAACCAGCACTTCCAGCAACGTGAAGCCGGACGCCTTATATCGGCGGGATAAATTAGACATGTTTTATTGCACGGTGAAATTGCCGATGCCGTCGGCACTGATGACGGCTTGGGCCCGTCCGGCGGCAAGAGTCAGAGTGAAGGGCTTGTCGACCGGCTCGCGCCCGAACACGACCTTTACCGGATACGCTTCATTCGAAGTGGGCGGATTGATTGAGAGCGTTACCGGCGCGCGTTGAAACATGCGTTCGCGCAACATGTCATCTTGAGTTATCGGTTTCCACATGTTGTCTTCCCGAACCAGGAAGCGGTAGCGGTCCGGCTGGGCTTCAAAGGCGACCGGACGATTGCGCACTATTGCTTCGTCGCGCGCCAGTTGCAACAACAAGGCGATGCGTTGAGCATCGTTCTGCAGCGCTTTTTGCTCGTCCGGCATTGCATTGAAAACTACCATTCCGATAGTTATGCCGGCGATCACGATCACAACCAGCAGTTCAATCAGCGTAAAGCCGCGCTCCGGCGCGCCGCTTTTTTTTGCTTGCGCGGCATGGCTGGACAAAGACGTTATAAATCCCACGAGCCAATGTCGGCGTCATTGCCGGCACCGCCCGGCTGACCGTCCGCGCCATATGAAAATACATCGATTTCGCCATGTACGCCGGGCGACAGCATCTGGTAGGGATTGCCCCACGGATCTTTTGGGAGCTTGTCAATGTAACCGCCCTGTCTCCAGCCGTTCGCCGTAGGACCGCTGGTCGGCTTGGCGACAAGCGCCTGCAAGCCTTGCTCGGTAGTCGGATAGCGCTGATTATCAAGACGGTACAGCTTCAGAGACTGCATTAGCGTACTGATGTCCTGCCTGGCCGCGAGTATTCGCGCTTCGTCGGTTCGGCCCATCAGTTTTGGCACCACAAGAGCGGCCAGGATGCCCATGATTACGACCACAACCATGATCTCTATCAGCGTGAATCCGCGCATGGCTTTGCGCAGAAAATAATGAGGAGTTTGAATCCGAGAGCTATCGTGCATAAGAAAACCAAGGAAGAAAATGAGGAAATTGATAGAAATTTCTGCAATCAAAGCCGCTTGCAGAAGCCTAGCTAAACAATAGTTCCTATTGGAATTCAACCGGTTTTCTTGATATTGAGCAGCATCAAGAAATTAGCATTCAGGAAACAGTTTTTGATTTTTGGCCGGGCAATAATAGCTGGCCGAAGGGATGCGTAAAAAAGGGAAATGACGGGCGTTATGCTTCCCATTCATCCTTGGTATGGCGAGACAATAGCTGCGCGATCATATCGATAATTGACATATCCATGAAGAGAACGCCTGCAATCGCGTTGGTAATGGGCATGTCGATACCGCGTTCGGCGGCAAGCGCCTGGACTGCGCGGGCGCAGCGCACGCCTTCCGCCACATGTCCGAGCTCCGCTACGATCGCATCGAGCGACTTGCCTTGCGCAAGAGCCACACCGACTTGACGGTTGCGCGACAGATCGCCGGTGCAAGTCAGGATCAGGTCGCCCATGCCCGTCAGACCCATGAAAGTCTCGGGCCGTCCCCCCAATGCAATGCCGAGCCGCGTGATTTCCGCCAGACCGCGAGTAATCAAAGCGGCACGCGCATTCATTCCCAGCCCAAGCCCATCGGCGATGCCGGCAGCGATGGCAAGGATATTCTTGACTGCGCCGCCGACCTCGACGCCGATTACATCGTCTGTCGTGTAGATGCGCATGTTGCCGCCGTTAAATGCCTTGACTGCCAATTGCCGAAGCGAAGCCGATTTCGACGCGATGGTAAGCGCACATGGAAGGCCGCCTGCAACCTCTTGGGCAAACGAAGGGCCGGATAATGCGCCGCTGTCGATTCCGGTCCCCAATACTTCGGACAGAACTTGATGCGGTATAAGCCCGGTTTCCGCCTCCATGCCTTTGCACAGCCAGATCAGGTTCGGTATTTGCCGGCCGTTAAGTTGCCCGGCGATCGAACGCAATCCCGATACCGGAGTGGCAACCACCAGCAATGACTGGTCGAAATTGCCTCCGTCGCTCAAATGGGCAAGCGCTCTTTCTAAGTCGGAGGTGACGGACAGATCTTCCGGAAACGCAAAGCCCGGCAAGGTTGCGGTATTTTCCCGCCGTTCGGCCGCATTGCGCATTGCGCTTGCATTGCGGCCCCAAAGCATGACATTGCAACGCGGCGCGACTGCTATTGCAAGCGCGGTTCCCCATGCTCCTGCGCCAAGAACGGTAATGTTCATTTGTTCAGCCCGGATAAGACGTCCGCATTCCAGCTTTGCCGGCAACGCATGGCAGGCCGAGAGGCGCGGTGCATATCAATGCTTGATGGCAGCGTCGCCAGCGTCGGAAGAGCCGACGGTCTGATTTTGCTGTGCCGCCAATGCTTGCATGCGTTCGTGATAAAAGGCCTCGAAGTTGATTTCGGAAAGATGTACCGGTGGAAATCCGGCGCGCGTTATTGCGTCCGCCAGGTTGGCGCGAAGATAGGGATAAAGAATGGTTGGGCAACTGATCCCCAGCAACGGGTCAAGTTGATCCTGGGGAATATTGCGCACCTCGAAAATGCCGGCTTGCTTGCCCTCTATCAGGTAAGCAGTCTTTTCGCCGATCTTGGCGGTAATGGTGATGGTTACGGCAGATTCATAAATGGTTTCGGATAGCGGATCGGCCTGCACATTGACGGATACTTCGATGTTGGGCATTTCCTGCTCAAGAAAGATCGCCGGCGAATTCGGCTGTTCAAGCGACAAATCCTTCAAGTAGACGCGTTGAATCTGGAATTGTGGTTGCGTATCAGAAGATTGTGGTTGCGTATCAGAAGACATAGGGTACTTTCGTTCGTTTTTTAATAAACCGTTCCGATTTGAGGGAAAGGGCGGATCACTTTGCCTTCAACATGGGTTCCAGCTGACCGGCCTTGTCGAGCGCCGCCACGTCGTCGTAACCGCCGACATGCGTATCGCCAATAAAAATTTGGGGCACGGTGCGGCGGCCAGTCTTTTTTATCATTTCCTCACGCAGCTTCGGGTCGAAATCGACGGCAATCTTTTCGACCGCAGTCACTCCCTTCGACTTCAACAACCGTTCGGCCATCACGCAATACGGACAGACAGCGGTACAGTACATCAATACATGTGTAGTCATCATATGGCCTTATTTCATTATTCCAACCCCATAACTTGCGGCTTTTTCGACTTTTCCCTGCCATAATGCACGGCAGCGGACCTGTCTTCTTGCCTCAAGGTCGCGGAAGCGGAATTACATGGTGGTGGGCAGCCCTTTTTGTTGCCAAGATTCTATTCCACCTTCAAGATTGTATACTTCCTTAAAGCCGGCTTGCTTTAATTGCGAAATAGCAGTTGATGAACGCGTACCTGATTTGCAGACCACAATTACGGGTTGCGATTGGAATTTTTCCAACTTGGCCAGCTTGTTGGGCAACTCGCTGAGCGGAATATGGAGCGAGTTGCGCAGATGGCCGGTACGAAATTCAGACAAGTCCCTTATGTCAAGGATCGCAACCTTGCCTTTATTTATCATCTTGGTCGCATCTAAATGCGAAATATTGGCGCTTTGCCGGAGGTAAGGCATAAGCAGCGAACCTGCTGAAAATAATGCTATGCAGATTAAAAAGATATTGTCAAAAATAAAATTCACGAATTTCCCTTGCTGGAAGTCAACGATAACAAACCCATACATTATAAAATAGAACCTGCTAAGACACTCGAGATACCCATTACCCATTTCGATTATGCATAAAATTGTATTAATGCGGCACGGCCAGTCCACCTGGAATCTCGAAAACCGATTCACCGGTTGGACCGATGTGGACCTGACTGAACTAGGCCGAGCGGAGGCCAAAAGAGCCGGTCAGATCCTGCGCAAGGAGGGCTTTGAGTTCGATCTTGCCTATACCTCCGTACTGAAGAGGGCGATTCGGACGTTGTGGATCGCTCTTGATGAAATGGATCGGATGTGGTTGCCGACCGCTTACGACTGGCGGCTTAACGAACGCCATTACGGCGCCCTGCAAGGGCTGAACAAGTCCGAAACTGCCAAGCAGTACGGCGAAATGCAGGTGCTCATGTGGCGCCGCAGTTATGACGTTGCGACCGCTGCGCTTTCTCCCGACGATCCGCGCGCGGCATACGGGGAGCCGGCATATGCGCACCTGAAGCGCGACCAGATCCCGTTGACCGAGAGCCTGAAGGATACGGTTGCGCGCGTGATGCCGCTTTGGAACGAATCCATCGCTCCGGCAATCCGCGCCGGCAAACGCATCCTCATCTCGGCGCATGGCAATAGCTTGCGCGGGCTGATCAAGGAGTTGGAGGGGATAAGCGATGCCGACATCATCAAACTGAACATTCCGACCGGCCAACCGCTGGTTTATGAACTGGATGATGATCTGAAACCGATCCGGAATTATTACCTGGGCGATGCGGAAGCAATCGAATTGGCAACGAAAGCAGTGGCAGGACAAGGAAAGGCGAGGTAAGATAAGCCAACTGCGCAAATTCGCTTCTGCCAGTCTGAAACCGGGCATGGGCATCTTGACACTTAGCAATCTCTTCATTGTAACGGCATGAGAAAACGTATGCTGCCGGCCGCCATGGTCGTGCTTGCCATTTGCGTATTGGTGACCGCTCATGCCGCTCCCAAACCCAGCGAACGCAGCGAGCAAAAGCAGGCCGCCGAAGCGGAGCGCTCGGCATTGCGCGAGAAACTCTCTACCTTGAAGCGGGAAATCTCAAAGACGGAAACCGCAAAGAGCCGTGCCGCCGGCACGCTGGCCGAGTCGGAGCAGGCAATTTCCAGCGCCAACCGCTTCTTGAATGAACTGAATCAGGCGCAGGGGCAGACCGAGGCCAGGCTAGAACAGTTGTCCAGAGAGCGGACGCAACTCGAAGGCACAGTCGGCGTGCAACAGAAAAGGCTGGCGAAGTTATTGCACGAACAGTACGTCTCGGGTAATGAAGACCGAATGAAGCTATTGCTTTCCGGCGACAATCCAAACCGCATCAATCGCGAACTGCAATACATGTCCTATGTGTCGCAGGCCCAGGCCAAGCTGATTGAATCGCTGCGTACCAACCTGCAGACGATTGAAAGCAATCAGGAGCAGACTAAGAACGCCAAGCTTGAGCTGGACGAGATCGTACAGAAAAAGCGAGTCCAGAAGGAAAAGCTTGAAATAGAGAAAAGCAAGCGCACGGCCTTGCTGGCGCAACTGTCCGGCAAGCTCGTCGCGCAGCGCAAGGAGGCGGGCCGCCTGGAGCACGACCAGAAACGCCTTTCCAGCCTGGTCGACCGGCTCTCCAGAATGATCGAAAAGCAGAAGAAGGCCGCCGCACGCAAAACGGCCGTACGTAAAACAGCTTCGCCCAAAAAGCTGGCGAAAAGAACGCAGGGCGAAAAAGCTCCACAGCAGGTGGAGAGCGTACCCGAGCCGGTTTCCGACGGGGGCGGCGCCTTCGCCGGCATGCGCGGACGCTTGAGGTTGCCGGTACGCGGGACGATCACGGCAAAGTATGGAAGCAAGAGAGACGGCGGTCCAAGCTGGAAGGGATTGTTCATCAGCGCTCCCGAGGGTGCGGAAATCAGGGCAGTCGCAGAAGGCAAGGTCGTTTTTGCAGAGGCTCTGCGAGGCTTCGGCAATCTGATCATTGTCGATCACGGCGGTCAGTACATGACGATTTACGGCAACGCGCAGGCGTTGTTCAAACACGTGGGAGATGCAGTCAAAAGCGGTGATGTGATTGCGGGCGCAGGGAATAGCGGCGGTAATGAACAAACGGGTTTATACTTTGAGATGCGGCATCGTGGCCGCGCATTCAATCCTCTCGATTGGGTAACTATCAGGTGATACATGAGCAGTAAATTACGGAATATCGGTCTTATTGGCCTGGGCATGATTGCCGGTGTCGCTGCTTCAATGCAGTTTTCTGCAATGGCTTACAAGCAGACTGGCGCGCCTCTGCCACTCGATGAGCTGCGGCAGCTTGCGGACGTCTTCGGCTTGATCAAATCGGATTATGTCGAACCTGTCGATGACAAGAAACTGCTTACGGAAGCGATTTCCGGAATGGTGGCTTCGCTCGATCCTCATTCCGCCTATCTGGACAAGAAGGCGCTGAAGGAGCTGAAAGAGGGAACGCAAGGGCGGTTTGTCGGCCTCGGAATAGAAGTGGGGACCGAAGACGGCTATGTAAAAGTCATTTCGCCGATCGAGGATACTCCCGCTTTTAGAGCCGGCATAAAGCCCGGCGATCTGATCACTCGACTCGATGGCGCGTCCGTCAAGGATATGACGCTCGATGAGGCGGTGAAGAGAATGCGCGGCGAGCCGAATACCAAGATCACGCTGACGATTGCGCGCAAGGAGGAAAGCAAGCCGCTGATGATCACGATCATGCGTGAAGAAATTCATGTCCAGAGCGTCAAGTCGAAAGTGATCGAGCCGGGGTATGTCTGGTTGCGGGTGGCTCAGTTCCAGGAGCCGACGGTTGCGGACATGGTCAAGAAAATCAATGCCATTTACGGGCAGAACCCGAACGTCAAGGGCCTGGTGCTCGATTTGCGCAATGACCCGGGCGGAATCTTGCCGGGCGCGGTCGGCGTTGCAGCCGCGTTTCTGCCAAAAGATACCGTCGTGGTATCGACCAACGGCCAATTGGCGGAATCAAAGGTGACTTACTACGCTCGCCGTCAGGATTATGTCAGCCGGCATGGCGGCGATGCGCTTGCGAAGCTGCCCGAGCAGATCAAAAAAGTGCCGATGGTCGTCCTTATCAATACCGGCTCGGCATCAGCTTCGGAAATCGTTGCCGGCGCGTTGCAGGACCATAAGCGCGCAACCATCCTCGGAACTCAGAGCTTCGGCAAGGGGTCGGTTCAGACGATACGCCAGATTTCGCCCGATACGGCAGTCAAGCTGACCACCGCGCGTTATTACACGCCGAATGGCCGCTCGATTCAGGCAAGGGGAATCGTGCCCGATCTGATGGTCGAAGAAACAGCGGAGGGCGATGGCCTGAACGGATTGCGCCTGCGCGAGGCGGATCTTGAGAAGCATCTTTCCAATGAGCTGGACAAGGATGCGGCGGAGAAAGGCAAGCGCGTGAATCTGGAAGAAGAGCAGCGCCTGTTGCAGAATGTCAAAAAGTACAAGCCGCTCGAATACGGCGGCAAGGATGACTTTCAACTGGCCCAGGCGATCAATCATCTGAAAGGCCTGCCGGTAAAAACGTCCAAGATAAAGATCGAGGAACGGAAAAACGGCAAGAAAACGGACAAGAGCGTCAAGACCGATAAAGACGACAAGACCGATAAAAACGAGAAGAGCGACAAGGACAATAGCGGGCGCTAGGGAATATTGAGATGGATGATCAACAACTGCTTCGCTATTCCCGCCATATATTATTGGACGAAATCGGCATTGAAGGCCAAGAAAAGATACTGTCCTCCCATGCTCTTGTAATCGGTGCCGGCGGTCTTGGTTCCCCGGTTTCGCTTTACCTTGCGGCGGCCGGCGTAGGCACGATTACGCTGGTCGATAACGACACAGTCGATCTTACCAATCTGCAGCGCCAGATATTGCATACCACGGACCGCGTAGGCCAGAAAAAAGTCGAATCGGGAAAGCAGACGCTGGCGCAGGTTAATCCGGATGTGCACGTCATCGCACTGGCAGAGCGCGTAGAAGGCGAGCGGCTGGCCGAACTGGTGAGGAAAGCCGATGTGGTGCTTGACTGTAGCGATAACTTTGCTACACGGCACGCGGTAAACCATGCTTGCGTCGCCAACAAGGTACCGCTGGTGTCAGGTGCCGTGATTCGTTTCGACGGCCAGGTTGGCGTGTACGACCCGCGTCGCGCGGATATGCCATGCTACTCCTGCCTGTTCCCTGCGGATCAGCAATTCGAGGATGTCGCATGCTCAAGAATGGGCGTATTCGCGCCTGTGGTTGGCATGATCGGGACGGTGCAAGCTACCGAAGCATTGAAGCTGCTGGCCGGAATAGGCGAACCGCTGGCGGGCCGCCTGCTTCTGCTGGATGCGCTCAAGATGGAGTGGACCTGCATACGTATCGGGCGAAGCGCCCAATGCCCGGTCTGCATGGGCGCGTAAGAATCCGCGCAGCCGTTCCTTCGTGTTTGCAGGGGATCCGTAAAGAATATCTGACGATTTCCTGCAAGCACAGCCGTACAATTTGAAACAATTCCCTGTCAACAATCCTGTCTGTGATGCGTTAAGGATACATGCAGAATTTTTCTGCGTTTAACGTCCCACGAGGAATTGAAATGAACAAGCTTATTGCAGCACTTATTGCCACCGTCTTTGCAGCCGGCGCCGCTTTCGCCCAAGCTCCCGCACCGCAACAGCCCGGCCAAACTTTGGAGAAATCCTTTGCTTCTCCGGCGCAAAAATCGGAAGTGAAAAAGACCGAAAAGAAGCAAGTCAAGAAAGCCAAGAAAGTAAAGAAGACCAAGAAAGCTAAGAAAGCCAAAAAGGTCAACAAGCACAAGAAAGCGCATAAGAAGTCATCGGCCAAAAAAGCACCGCGCAAGAGCGTCTCAGACCAATAAGCCCAGGGGCCGGTAAAACGGCTTTGCGGCAATAGCGCAAGCTTGAAGCTGGCGCCCCGTTTAAGGGCGCCAGCTTTTTACATTCTGAATCCGCAGGCGCGCATTCTCTTGCGCAGCACGATTAGGCGACGCCATAGCGGCTGCGGTAGGCCGCTACAGCCTCCTTGTAACGCGCCAGTTCGGGATTCGAGCCCGCTTCGGACAAATACCCCAGCAAGTCGTTCAGGTTGCCGATGGAAATGACGGGAATGCCATAAGTGTTGCTTACTTCCTGAACTGCAGAGTTTGCCGATAGAGCTCCCTCCTTGCCTGAGCGCTCCATGCGGTCGAGTGCGATCAGTACAGCGCACGGGGTTGCGCCGGCGGCACGGATGATTTCGATCGATTCATTAACCGATGTGCCGGCCGAAATGACGTCATCCACTATCACTACGCGCCCCTTGAGGCTGGCTCCGACTATGGTGCCACCTTCGCCGTGGTCTTTTGCCTCCTTGCGGTTGAAGGCGAATGGCACATTGCGCCCGCGGTTCGCCAGCGCAACGGCGGTTGCAGAAGCCAATGGAATGCCCTTATAAGCCGGACCGAACAGCATATCGAACTGGACGCCGGAATCGAGCAGGGTTTGCGAATAGAAATCCGCCAGGCGTCCTAGCGAAGCGCCATCATTGAATAGCCCCGCGTTAAAGAAATAAGGCGAATTCCGTCCCGCCTTGGTGATGAATTCTCCGAAGCGAAGAACGCCGGTGGAAACGGAGAACTGTATAAACTCGTGTCGTAAGTTGCTCAAGATTTGCCTCGACCTGGTTGAAAAGGATCAATCCAGGCATTGTAGCGCTTCCGGACAATTTTCCAGAGAGCAACAAGGCGCTTTTCCTTCGATTTTAGTATGATTGCTTTCATTCAATTTTGTATACTCGACATGAAGAAAATTATTTCCGCAAACCTGAACGGGATTCGCTCGGCAGCCAGAAAAGGGTTTTTTGACTGGATGAAGGCGCAGTCCGCCGATTTCGTCTGTGTGCAGGAACTCAAGGCGCAGCAATCCGACATGACTGGCGAGCTGCTTACGCCCGATGGCTATCAAGGTCATTTCCACTATGCTGAAAAGAAAGGCTATTCCGGTACCGGAATTTACAGCAGGGAAAAGCCTGATGCGGTTCATGTCGGTTTCGGCTGTGAAGAATTCGATGCCGAGGGGCGATATGTCCGCTGCGACTTTGGCAATTTCAGCATAATTTCTTTGTATAGCCCATCCGGCTCATCGTCGCCGGAGCGGCAGGAGGCCAAATTCCGGTTTCTTGCCGTCTTTCTTCCTCATTTGGCTACGCTACGTGATAGCGGTCGCGAGATCGTTATCTGCGGCGACTGGAACATCGCTCACAAGGAGATAGACCTGAAAAACTGGAAGAGCAACCAGAAGAATTCCGGTTTCTTGCCGGAAGAGCGCGCCTGGATGTCGCAGGTGTTTGGCGAGACGGGCTGGGTAGATGTGTACAGGCGGCTTCATCCTGGCGCGACCGGCGATGCCTATACCTGGTGGAGCAATCGCGGTCAGGCATGGGCTAACAACGTCGGCTGGCGCATCGACTATCACGTTGCGACTCATGGAGTCGCCTCCGCGGCCAAGACTGCCGCCGTCTACAAGGAGCAGCGTTTTTCAGATCATGCTCCGCTGGTCGTTGAGTATGCGCTTTCCGGCTATTTGTAGCTCTATCAGCCGAATCAGATATTGTTGGCTTCAACAACATCTGATTCGTCTTCAAATATGCTCTTCATTCTCATTTCTCCCTGACCAAAATGGCAGAGAGGACAGCCCGGCTAGCGCTTTGCTCTTATCGCAGATGGAAAGAAAAGCTGCTGACCGCCTACCTTGAATTCGGCGATCTTTTGTTGTCCCTCCTTTGACGTTATCCAGTTAATCAACTGCATTGCCCCCTTGTAATTGATATCCGGATATTTGGCAGGGTTGACCGCGATGATGCCGTAGGGATTGAACATTTTCGGGTCGCCAGCGACCAGCACCGCCAGGCCTGTTTTGGCACGGTATGCTCCATACGTTGCACGGTCGGTCAGCGTATAAGCTTGCATTTGCGCAGCCATGGTCAGCACCTCGCCCATGCCGAGCCCGGCGGAAACGTAAGCACTGCCTATGGGCTTGGTGCCTGCTTCTTTCCAGTAATTTCTTTCCATCTGGTCGGTGCCTGAATTGTCGCCGCGGGAAATGAAGCGCGATCCGCTGCCTGCAATTTTCCTCATTGCGCCTATCACATTCCGGCTCCCCTTGATTCCCGCTGGATCGCTCTCAGGGCCGACGATAATAAAGTCGTTGTACATCACGTCGCGCCGGTTGACCCCGTGTCCTTCGGCGATAAACTTGTCTTCAGAAGGACGGGCATGAACCAGCGTTACATCCACGTCGCCGTTTTTCGCCAGTTCAAGAGCCTTGCCGGTGCCGACCGAGATCACCTGTACCTTGTTGCCGGTCTTGGCTTCGAATGCAGGCAAAAGGAACTTCAGCAGGCCTGAATTTTCAGTGCTGGTAGTCGTGGATAGCCTGATGATGCCTTGTGCAAAAGCTGGCATTGCCAGAGCCAGAAACAAGGCTAGCGCAATCCGGAGTTTCTTCGAAGTGTTCATATAAATCCTCTATCAGCAAGAAGCGTCGCTGTCTTTCAAATTATCAAAAGTGATATATTACGTTTCGCCTTATTACTTTCCTATATGAAATGTTGTTCCTATGTTGCATATCAAGCTGGACTACACGTTTGCAGGCACACCCAACAAGAAGAACCAGCTCAATAATCCGCTATTTGAGCTGCTGGGGGCGATCCACCGCACCGGTTCCATTTCAAAGACTGCGCAAGAGACAGGCTAC
>Ga0366792_1001_pt1 | contig 129488 bp, 116 predicted proteins | sample TotcelN113001N11_FD_207037 | JGI IMG/M metagenome (GOLD analysis project Ga0366792, IMG submission 207037) | Enriched cells from coal bed in the Powder River Basin, Montana, United States - Total cells N11 rep2 HSBNCT.N11.300.1.N11 ... | reverse complement strand
TACGCGGGAAAACCCGGACAGGCTGGGCCAGTTGCGCGAAAGCGTTCCCGGAGCCGAGTTCCTGGCCGGCGCATTCTCGGCGAGTCTGCTGGAAGGAATCGACTTTGTTGCGGTTAGCCCGGGATTGATGCCTAATCGCGAACTCGCTGCCATTATTCCTGCTGCCTCCGAACGCGGTATCCCTGTCTGGGGCGAGATTGAGCTGTTTGCCCAGGCACTGACCGTGTTGAAGAGCGAACGCGGCTATGCTCCGAAACTGATCGCCATTACCGGAACCAACGGCAAGACGACGGTTACCAGCATGGTCGGCTTGTTGTGCCGCCGTGCCGGATTGACGGTTCAGGTCGCCGGCAACATCAGTCCGGCCGCGCTCGATGTTCTGCGCAAGGTGCTTGAAGAAGATGCGTTGCCGCAAGTGTGGGTGCTCGAACTGTCCAGCTTTCAGTTGCACACCACGTTCAGCCTGAATCCGGACGCGGCGGCCGTGCTGAACCTGACGCAAGATCATCTCGACTGGCATGACGGCATGGATGATTACGCCGCGGCCAAGGCGCGCATTTTCGGCGACAGTACGGTGCGCGTGCTGAACAGGAACGACAAGAGGGTCATGGAGATGAGTTCGCCGGCGTCGCCAGCGGTGACATTCGGCACGGATAGTCCGGCACAGCAGGGCAGCTTCGGCCTGCACATGGAGCGCGACCTGCAGTGGCTTTGCATAGCGGTTGCCGCCGAGAGTGACGCAAAGCCGCGCCGCAAAGGCGGAATAATCAATGAACAAGCCCCGCTTGTGATCAATCGGCTGATGCCTGCCAACGCACTGAAGGTTCAAGGCCAGCACAACGCATCCAATGCGCTGGCGGCTTTGGCGCTGTGCCGCGCTATCGGCTTGCCTCTGGCGCCCTTGCTGCATGCGTTGCGCGAATACCAGGGTGAACCGCATCGAGTAGAGCTGGTAACGACGGTCGGAGGCGTTGCCTGGTTCGACGACAGCAAGGGCACCAACGTCGGCGCCACGGTAGCTGCATTGCAGGGCCTTGGTGCGAGCCGCCGTGAAAAGCCGAAAAGCATCGTTCTGATTGCCGGCGGTGACGGCAAGGATCAGGATTTCAGCCCTCTCGCCGAGCCGGTGCGGCATTATGTTCGCGTGGTGCTGCTGATCGGCAAGGATGCAGACCGGATACAGGCTGCCTTGCTGGATACGGGTGCTGAATTGATCCGTTGCCGTACTCTTGAGGAAGCGGTGCAGCGCGCCGGGACGGCCGCGCTAACAGGCGATATCGTACTGCTGTCCCCTGCCTGTGCCAGCCTCGACATGTTCAGAAACTATGCTCACCGCGCCCAGGTATTTGTTGATGCGGTACGGGAAATCGCCCTATCGCGCGGCGAGGTGATGCCATGAATTTCGCCAAGCAGCTTCTGCGTTTCAGTTTCTCGGCCCCGGCCAAGCCGCGTTCCCAAGGCGGTTTAAGGCAGCGGTCGAAGATGATGGAATTCGACCAGCCGTTGGTGTGCGTGACATTGGCGCTGATGATGCTCGGCATGGTAATGGTCTATTCGGCATCGATTGCATTGCCCGAGTCGTCCAAGTATGCAAGCTACAAGACCACGCACTTCCTGGTGCGCCAGGCAATCTTCATCACGCTTGCGCTGCTCGCAGGACTGGTGGTTTTCCGCGTGCCGATTCAGACTTGGCAGAAATTTGCGCCGCATCTGTTCATCATTACGCTCGTGCTATTGATGCTGGTGCTGGTTCCGGGCATCGGCAAAGGCGTGAACGGAGCCAGGCGCTGGCTGTCGTTCAAGGTGTTCAATCTGCAGCCGTCGGAATTGATGAAGCTGTTCATGGTCCTGTATGCGGCCGATTACACCGTGCGCAAGCAACAGGTCATGCACAAGCTGACCAAAGGTTTTTTACCGATGGCATGCGCGCTCGGGCTGGTCGGACTGCTGTTGCTGCTGGAACCCGATCTGGGTGCGCTCGGCGTGATCGTCTGCATTGCGATGGGCATTCTTTTTCTTGGCGGATTCAACGGTGTCTGGTTCGGAGGCATAGGCGCGACACTGATCGGCATATTCGGAATGGTGATCATGCTTTCCCCTTGGCGGCGGGAGCGGATTTTCGCTTACCTGAATCCGTGGGTCGAAGAGAATGCTCTCGGCAAGGCGTACCAGCTTTCGCATTCGCTGATTGCATTCGGCAGAGGCGAATTGTTCGGAGTCGGATTGGGCGGCAGCGTCGAGAAGCTACATTACCTGCCGGAAGCGCATACCGACTTTCTGCTGGCGGTGATAGGAGAAGAGCTGGGCTTCGCAGGCGTTATGGTCGTTGTTGCGATGTTCTACTGGATCGTCAAGCGCTCGTTCGAAATCGGGCGGCAGGCCATAAAGATGGACCTGATTTTCGCCGGGCTGGCGGCAAAGGGCATCGGCATCTGGATCGGCGTGCAGGCGTTCATCAATATGGGCGTGAATCTCGGCCTGCTGCCGACCAAAGGACTGACGTTGCCGCTGATGAGCTACGGCGGATCCGGCGTGCTGATCAATTGCATGGGCCTGGCAATCCTGCTGCGCGTGGATTATGAAAACAGAATTCTCATGCGCGGAGGTGGCGCATGAGAATTCTGTTTCGGTGCAGGCTAACTTTGCAAAGCAAAGTTAAGGGAGTTGTGGCGACCGGCCGCAGCCAAAACTCAACAACCATGCGCGGAGGTGGCGCATGAGCGGCGGCAAGCGACTGTTGATCATGGCGGCAGGAACCGGCGGCCATATCTTTCCCGGTCTGGCAATTGCGCGGACGATGCTGGAGCGCGGTTGGCAAGTGAGCTGGCTTGGCACCCGCCATGGCATGGAACAATCGATCGTGCCTGCCAATGGCATCGAGATGGATTCGATCGATTTCGCCGGAATGCGCGGCAAGGGTTTGCTGCGCGCGGCTACCGGTTGCTTGCGGCTGGTGGCCGGCTTTGCCTCCTGCTGGGGCATAGTGGGCCGACGCAAGCCTGACCTGGTGCTGGGCATGGGCGGATACGTGACGGTGCCGGGCGGAATGGCGGCTAAGCTGCGCGGCATTCCGCTTGTGCTGGTCAACGCCGATGCGGCGCTATTGCTGTCGAACAAGGCGCTCGCGCCCTATGCAAACCGCGTGCTGTTCGGGTTTCCGGCAGACTTTGGCGTTGCGGCAGGCAAGGCGCTGGTGACAGGCAATCCGGTGCGCAAAGAGATTAGCGCCCTGCCAGCTCCGGAACAGCGCTACGCAGGCAGAACAGGCCCGTTGCGGCTGCTGGTTGTCGGCGGCAGCCTTGGCGCGAAGGTGCTCAACGACACGATTCCGGAGGCACTGGCGCTAATTCCTTCAGGAAGCCGGCCGCAGGTGGTGCACCAGACCGGACGGCAGCATATAGACGTGGTGCGGGCCGCCTATGCAAACCGGCAGGTCGATGCCGAGGTAGTCGATTTCATCGACGACATGCCGCGCCGTTATGCGGAGGCCGACCTGGTCTTGTGCCGCGCCGGCGCTATCACGGTGTCCGAACTGGCTGCTGCCGGCGTTGCCAGCGTACTGGTTCCGTTCGTGGTTTCCAGCACCTCGCATCAACGCGACAATGCCCGCATGATGGCTGAACATCAGGCCGCGGTGCACTTGCCGCAGGCCGAACTATCCGCCGAGCGGCTGGCGTCGCTGCTGCAGGGCATGACGCGCGAAGAATGCGTGACGATGGCAACGGCCGCGTATGCGCTCGGCAAGCGCCAGGCGAATGACAGAATTGCCGATGTACTGGCAGAAATAGTAGAAAGTCGCGACTGAACAGGTAAATATGAAACACAAGGTAAAAAACATCCATTTTGTAGGTATAGGCGGCAGCGGAATGAGCGGCATAGCCGAGGTGTTGCTTACGCTCGGCTATACGGTATCCGGCTCGGATCTGTCCAGTAATCCCGCCACCCTGCGGCTGGCGAGCCTGGGCGCGCGCGTTATGCTGGGCCATGCTGCCGAAAATATTGAGGGCGCGGATGCGATCGTTACATCCACTGCCGTCAGACAGGACAATCCGGAAGTGATGGCGGCGCGCAAGAAATGCATTCCAATCGTGCCACGCGCCCTGATGCTGGCGGAACTGATGCGCCTGAAGCGCGGCATCGCAATTGCCGGCACCCACGGCAAGACCACCACCACCAGCCTGGTCGCGAGCGTTCTGGCGCAGGGCGGGTTCGATCCAACTTTCGTGATTGGCGGGCGACTTAATAGCGCCGGGGCGAATGCGAAGCTGGGCGCCGGCGATTTCATCGTGGCCGAAGCGGACGAGTCGGACGCCTCGTTCCTGAACCTGCATCCGGTGATCGAGGTGATAACCAACATCGACGCCGACCACATGGAAACATACGGCCACGATTTTGCGCGCCTGAAACAGGCATTCATCGAGTTCACGCAGCGGTTGCCGTTTTATGGCCGCGTCATGTTATGCATCGACGACGCCAACGTGCGCGAGATCAAGCCGTTTATCTCCAAACCGGTCACTACCTATGGGTTTCACGAGGATGCGGATGTGCGCGCAGTCGATGCCCGGGCGGTTGACTTGCAAATGCAGTTCACCGCACTCCAGAAAGGGTATGCGCCGATGATGGTGCGATTGAACCAGCCCGGCATGCACAATGTCCAGAATGCCTGCGCCGCGATCGCGATCGCACGCGAACTGAGCATCAAGGACGTCGATACGCAAAAAGCGCTGGAGGAGTTTACCGGGGTGGGGCGCCGCTTTACACGCTACGGTGAAATTGCAATCAAGAATTCTTCCGGTGAAGCCGTCGGGTCGTTTGCGCTGGTTGACGACTACGGCCACCATCCGACGGAAACAGCCGCGACGCTGTCCGCAGCGCGCGGAGCCTATCCGAACCGGCGCATCGTGCTCGCATTCCAGCCTCACCGCTACACGCGCACACGCGACTTATTCGAAGATTTTGTGAAAGTGCTGTCGCAGACCGATGTGCTGATGCTGGCAGAGGTGTACGCGGCAGGAGAACCGGCGATTGTCGCTGCCGACGGACGCGCTCTGGCGCGCACGTTGAGGGTCGCGGGCAAGGTCGATCCGGTATTTGTCGAGCACATTGCCGACATGCCTGCGGCCATCCTGAGCGTCGTCCGCGACGGCGACGTGGTCATTACGATGGGCGCCGGATCGATCAGTGGCGTTCCGGCAAAAATTCAGCAGTTGGCGGCAGGTGAAGCATTATGAGCGAGAAAAACATGGTTAATCGGTTGGGCAAGGTCGGTGTGCTGTTCGGCGGTCGCTCCGCCGAGCGCGAGATTTCATTGATGTCGGGCAAGGGCGTTCTGGCTGCTCTTCTCAGCAAAGGCGTCGACGCACATCCGTTCGACCCGGCCGAGCGCAGTCTGGCTGAACTGGAAGCGGAGAAATTCGACCGCGTCTTCATTGCCCTGCATGGCCGTTACGGTGAGGATGGAACGCTGCAAGGCGCGCTGGAACAATTGGGCATTCCTTATACCGGGCCGGGAGTGATGGCTTCCGCTATCGCCATGGATAAAGCAATGACCAAACGCATCTGGACCGCCAGCGGGCTGCCGACGCCAAAATTTGTCTTGCTGACGCCGCAGTCGAACTGGAAAGACGTTGCCGATACTCTTGGCTTGCCGCTGATCGTGAAGCCGACGCATGAAGGATCCACTCTCGGTCTGACCAAGGTGACCGGCGCAGAACAATTGCCAGCGGCCCATGCGCTTGCCGGCCGGTTCGATCAGGTGAGCATGGCAGAGGAGTTCATAGAAGGCATAGAGCTGACCTGCGCGATTCTGGACCGCAACGGCGAATCGGTAGCGCTGCCCCTCATCCGCATCATCGCACCGGGCGCGAACTACGACTTTCACAATAAATATTACAGCGACGAAACGAAATACCTTTGCCCGTGCGGGCTGGAGCCGGAGCTGGAAGCTCGAATACAAGCCCTGGCCTTGGACAGCTATCGTGCGCTTGGCTGCCGCGGCTGGAGCCGTGTAGACGTGATGTTGCGCGCTTCGGATAATCAGCCGTTCCTGCTGGAAATCAACACGTCGCCCGGCATGACCGGTCATTCGCTGGTACCGATGGCAGCAAAGACAGCCGGTCTGGACTATGAGGATCTGTGCGTGGAAATACTGGAGGCGGCGGCGCTCGATCAACCGCCCGCAACCGACATGAAGAAAGACTGAAGACGATCATGTGGCAAGACGCCAAAATGTTGAACGTAATTGCGAATGCGCTGTTTGGCGTATTCGCTCTGGCGTTGCTTGCCGGCGGCTTGTGGTGGGTCGCTCAGAAACCCATGTTTGCTTTGAAGGTGATTCATGTTCATGGCATGGAAAAAAACGAATTGCGGCATGTGAATGCGCTGACTGTCAGGAGCGCGGCCCTGCCCCGGATCAAGGGAAATTTTTTCACGGCCGATCTGGACTCGGTGCGGACGGCTTTCGAGATGGTGCCTTGGGTGCGCAGGGCGGCAGTGCGCAGGGAATGGCCGAACAGGCTGATTGTCTCGATTGAAGAGCACCAGCCGCTCGGTACCTGGCGCGACGACGGACGTCTGGTTTCGGCAAAAGGGGATGTGTTCACCGCAAACATGGCCGAAGCCGAGGAAGACGGCGAGTTGCTCAAATTCTCCGGCCCGGACGGAAGCGAAAAGAAAATGGTTGCCCGGTATGAGGAACTGCGTGCCGGCTTCGCCAAGCTGAACCTGACGCCGGAAGCATTGCAATTGACCGACCGCTATGCGTGGTCGGTCAAATTGAATAACGGAACGACAGTCGAGTTCGGCCGCGAACAGAATTCGACCTCGGCCGAGATGATGGGCCGGCTGGTGAACATCTATCCTCAACTGGCGGCAAGGTTGAGCAACAGAATCGAGAGCATCGATATGCGTTACCCGAACGGATTGGCGCTGAAGGCGAGTGGAATGGTTTTCGCGGCCAATAGTAAACAAAGGAATTAAGCGGAGCGATATGACTAGAGACCTGAAAAATTTGATCGTCGGCCTTGATATCGGCACCTCCAAGGTGGTTGCGGTAGTTGCGGAAGTAATGCCCGACGGCAGGCACGAGGTGATTGGCTTGGGCCAGCATGAGTCGAAAGGGCTGAAGAAAGGGGTGGTCGTTAATATCGAAGCAACGGTCGAGTCGATTCAGCGCGCCCTGGAAGAGGCGGAGCTGATGGCCGACTGCAAGATCCGCAACGTCTACACGGGCATCGCAGGCAGCCATATCCGCAGCTTCAATTCGCGAGGCATGGTCGCTATCAAGGACAAGGAAGTCAGCGCCGCGGATGTTGCGCGTGTCATTGAAACTGCGCGTGCGGTCAATATTCCGACCGACCAGCAGTTTCTGCATACGGTGTCGCAGGAGTTCATGGTCGATAACCAGGAGGACGTGCGCGAGCCGATCGGCATGAGCGGTATCCGACTTGAAGTGAAAGTGCATATTGTTACCGGCGCGGTCTCAGCGGTGCAAAACATTGTCAAGTGCGTGCGCCGCTGCGGACTCGAAGTCTCCGACCTGATCCTGCAGCCGATGGCTTCGGCCGATGCGGTGCTGACGCCGGATGAAAAGGAGTTGGGCGTGGTGCTGATCGATATTGGCGGCGGCACCACCGACATTGCGGTTTTTGCCGAAGGTGCGATTCGCCATACTGCTGTCATTCCGATTGCCGGTGACCAAATCACCAACGACATTGCTATGGCCTTGCGCACGCCGACTGCGGAGGCCGAGGAAATCAAGCTGCGTTATGGCGTCGCAAAGCAGGTATTGGTTGACCCCGCTGAAATGCTGGAAGTGCCAGGACTGGGCGACCGCGGCCCGCGCACGTTGTCGCGCCAGATGTTGGCCGCGGTGATCGAACCACGCGTCGAGGAACTGTTCGCGTTGGCGCAGCAGGTCGTGCGCGAGTCGGGTTTCGAGGAAGTCCTGTCGTCAGGCATCGTTGTGACCGGTGGTTCAGCCATGATGCCGGGCATAGCCGAACTGGCTGAAGACATCTTTTTAAAACCGGCCCGCGTCGGCGTGCCTCAGTACCGAGGCCAATTGGCGGACGTCGTACGCAGCGCACGCTATGCAACCGTTCACGGACTGTTGCTGGAAGCGAAAAAACAATATTTGCGCGGAAATGTGATTCACAAGCAGCAAGGGTCGGCAAAAGCTGTCTGGCAGCGCATGAAAGAATGGTTCATGGGAAATTTTTAGTAGTAAATAGAAACTGGGTACCCGCATTAAGCGGGTTTGGAAATCAACGGCAATTAGAATTAACCGCAGTTTTCAGTTGAAAGTTGTCACATCGCGTGAGAATTGCCAACTGGAAAAAGCTTACAAACAGGAGTGTAATCATGGAGTTCGATATGATCGATAATGCAACTCTCGGTACCATCATCAAGGTGGTCGGCGTCGGCGGTGCTGGCGGTAATGCGGTACAGCACATGATCAACAGGGGTGTGTCCGGCGTCGAGTTCATCGCAGCCAACACCGATGCGCAGGCTTTGTCGCATTCGGGCGCCGACAACATCATCCAGATCGGCGATACCGGTCTTGGCGCAGGCATGAAGCCGGAAGTCGGCCGTATGCTGGCGGAAGAGTCGCGTTCGCGCATCGAAGACGCCCTCCGCGGCGCACACATGGTCTTCATCGCCGCAGGCATGGGCGGAGGCACCGGTACCGGTGCCGCTCCGGTGGTGGCGGAAGTGGCCAAGTCGCTCGGTGCGCTGACGGTAGCCGTCGTCTCCAAGCCTTTCTCCTATGAAGGCCAGAAATGCATGGATATCGCGGATGAAGGATTGGAGGCGCTCTCCGCGCATGTCGATTCGCTGATCGTGATCCTGAACGAGAAGCTGGAAGACATCTACGAAGACGACAGCATGATCGAATGGCTACAGCACGCCGACGACGTTCTGAACAATGCCGTCGCCGGCATTGCCGAAATCATCAACGTGCGCGGCCACATCAACGTCGATTTCAACGACGTCAAAACCATCATGGGCGAGCAGGGCAAGGCCATGATGGGGACGGCGACAGCATCCGGCATCGACCGCGCCCGCATTGCAGCGGAACAAGCGGTTGCCTCCCCTCTTCTGGATGGCATCGATCTGTCCGGCGCCCGCGGCGTCCTTGTGAATGTAACCGCAAGCCGCAACCTGAAGGGCAAGGAAATCAAGGAAGTGATGGCTACCGTGCGTGCGTTCGCATCGCCGGAAGCAACCATTGCCCAAGGTATCGCTTACGACGATGCTATGGGTGAAGATATTCGGGTCACGGTGGTGGCTACCGGCCTCGGCCGTGCCAAGAAATCGATGCAACTGGTGCAGACACCCGTGCTTCGTACCGGAACCAACAACGAGTCCGTCATGGCAATGGCCGGCATGGCCCCGATGGGCGCGGTAGCCGGAGCGCCCTCGCAGCAGATGGCCGCGCCTGGCGCACCTTTCGAGGCGGCACGCACACCGGCGGTGTGGCGACGCGAATCGGCTTCGGACACTGTGCGCGCACTGGAAAAGAACGGCATGGAAACGTACGATATTCCTGCGTTCCTGCGCAAGCAGGCCGACTGATCCTTGCGGGTTTTTTCGGCAAATCGCACTATCGGTGTAATAGGTGGGGACGGGAAGTCGTCAAGTTGCCGCGAAGCTGGCAGCAACTTGGCGTCTTCCGGCAAAGATTTTTAGTCTAGGGCATAATCATTGCAAATACCGCAATATTGTCAAATATGACTTTAGGTATTGTTCTGTCACTCACCCTTTACAAGGAATTCATCATGACTATTCAGATAGGCGACCCGCTTCCAGAAGCAAAGCTGACGGAATATAACAAGTTCGAGGCTGAAGGCTGCTCGATCGGACCGCACAATTTCAACGTAAGCGACCTGGTAAAAGGGAAAAAAATTGTCATTCTCGGAGTTCCCGGCGCATTTACGCCAGCCTGTTCGGCGCAGCATCTGCCCGGTTTCGTGAAGAATGCGGACAACTTCAAGTCCAAGGGGATCGATGAAATCTGGTGCGTAGCCGTGAACGACGCATTTGTGATGGGCGCATGGGGCGACGACCAGAAGGCAACCGGCGTCGTGCGCATGATGGCTGACGGCAGCGGATTATTCACCAAGGCGATGGGGCTGGACATGGACCTTACCAAATTCGGCATGGGAGTGCGCTCGCAGCGCTATTCGATGCTGGTCGAGGACGGAATCGTTAAAAAGCTCAATGTCGAACCAGGCAGCAAAGTCGATGTGTCCAGCGCTGAGGCAATGCTGACGCAGTTGTAGGACATTGAAAACGTGACCCTGTATTCGGAGGGAAGAGTGTCTGCGGGGATTTCTGCGCCGGCACTCTTCGCCAAGGCTTTACAGCCAACTGTACAGAATGATATCCGTAGTTATTGTTCTGGCCACTCGAGGCTTTACCTGCTGCCATTGCGGCTATCCGGTTGGATAACCGGACGTTTCCCTGCGGCATTTGTTATACTTGCGGCATGTTAAAGCAACGCACCATAAAATACCTGATCAAGACCACGGGCATCGGTCTTCACTCTGGAACCAAGGTTGAACTGACGATGCGGCCCGCAGCGCCGGACACCGGCATCGTGTTTCGTCGTATCGACCTTGATCCGGTGGTCGACTTTCACGCTTCAGCCTCTGTCGTGGGCGATACCCGCCTGGCCTCGACGCTGGTCAAGGATGGCGCGCGGATTTCCACGGTCGAACATCTTATGTCGGCTTGCGCCGGACTCGGAATTGACAATCTCTATATCGACCTCAATGCCGAAGAGGTTCCAATCATGGACGGTTCGGCTTCTTCGTTCGTTTTTCTTCTGCAGCAGGCAGGCCTTGAAGAACAGGGCGTCGCAAAGAAATTCATTCGCGTCAAAAAGACGGTCGAGATCCGGGAAGGGCAAGGAGCGTCTGAAAAATGGGCGCGACTGGAGCCATACAACGGCTTCAAGCTGGATTTCTTCATTGAATTCAATCATCCCGCCATCGACGCTTGCCAGCACACCGTGGTTGACCTAGGTAATGTTTCATACGTAAAGGATGTGGCGCGCGCGCGCACTTTCGGGTTCATGCAGGATGTGGAAACCTTGCGCGGCATGGGGTTGGCGCGCGGCGGCTCCCTTGAAAATGCAATCGTGATGGACGAGTACCGCATTCTTAACGCGGACGGCCTACGCTACGAGGACGAATTCGTGCGTCACAAGATTCTGGATGCGATCGGCGACCTGTACCTGATAGGGCACCCACTGCTGGCCAGCTATACTGCGCACAAGTCCGGGCACGCCTTGAACAATCAGCTGCTGCGCGCGCTCCTGGCGCAGCCGGATGCATATGAAATCGTCACATTCCCGACGCAGGACGATGCGCAAACCTCCTATTTTCGTCAGTCCGCCCGCGAGTGGGTGCTTACCTGAACCTTGACTAGACAGCCGTTGTTGGGCTAGATTCAATTCGCGGGTCAGGGCGGAATACATACCTTTGAGACGCCTGCGTCGGGGAAATCCCGTTATCGCACATGAGCTTCCTTAAAAAATCCGGATATACGGCACGCAAAATAAGGCGCATGGACGACCGGATGTAAGACAGTATTTAGAGGAAAAAGACCTTAGCCCTGCTATTTCTCCGATACGGAATGCGCCGGCTTATGCCTGCCGAGCATGTCGCAAAGCGCCTTCTTCAGATTCTCGTTCCCGGAGGGCGCGAGCTGGTCATTTAACGCGGCAAGGGCGGAAAGCGCTTGTGGCGGCAAAGGTTTCTGCAGCACCGCCGGCGGACGCTCCGGCATTCTTCCAACCTGCACCTTTACCCGGATTGCATTTATCTGCCAGCCGGACGCGCTCAGTTTTTCCTGAAGCAGCGGCAGGGTTTGCTTTAGTCGTGACGCCGCGGCTGCATTCGGTGCCGAAACCGTCAGCAGGCCATCCTCCAACCGCAACACTTCACACGTTCCGAATAATTGGGGCAGGTTTTGTTTGCAACTTTTTTGCAGCGCAATCAGGCGGGCGGCAGTAGGTAAAACCCCCGCCATCTTGCCGTCGTCTCGCAGGAAATCGGCGGCGGCAGGGCACACTGAATAGGCTTGCCCGTGTTTTGAGGAGGAACTAGAAGAATACTTCATTGTCATAATGCCAGTTACCTTCACAAGCCGGACTTCCCATGCAGATCATTCTAGTGCATCCCGGGTGGATGCAGGATAAGCATTTTACGTTGTCCCGACGCCATTTTGCGTGCGTTTTTCTTCTTTTGCTGACATCGGTTACTCTAGCAGCAACGGCATTGCTATTTCTGCTTCTTCATCTCGGGAATGATATTAAAATTCCATTTTTGCAAGAAAGCGTGACAATCGTCAAAACCGGCGAAACGAGCCCTGGCACAAGCCGCGTCAAGGAAAGCATGGCGGTTATGACGGTCAAGCTGGGAGAGATGCAAGCCCGTATGATGCGGTTGGACTCGCTTGGCGAGCGGGTGCAGAATCTGGCTGGAATAAGGCCTGAGACATTTAACTTCAACGAGATACCGGGCCGTGGCGGGCTTGTCCGGGCCGGCATGTATAGGATAGATGAGCCGGAAGTGACCATTTTCGAATTGCAGCAGACAATGGATGCGTTGGCGATGGATTTGGAGCTGCGCTCGGATTACATGAATGCGGTGGAGGCTGCATTAATGAGCTTGGGAGTCGATGGCAAGCTGCTATCCGCCGTCCCGCCTGTCAATGGCGCCTACAACTCGTCCCTGTTCGGCGTGCGCGCCGACCCGTTTACCGGCCGCCTTGCGTTTCATGAAGGCCTGGATTACGCCGCACCGGAGGGCACTCCGATTGTGGCTGCGGCAGGCGGAGTTGTTGTTGCCGCCTTGCAACATGATCAATACGGCAAAATGGTCGATATTTCTCATGGAAACGATACGGTAACCCGTTATGCCCATGCCTCCCGTTTGTATGTCAGGGCGGGCGATATCATCAGGCGCGGACAGCATATTGCAGACGTAGGTTCAACCGGTCGCTCGACCGGAGCACACCTGCACTTTGAGGTGCAGGTGGGAAATGTGGCACAGGATCCGGCAAATTTTTTATCGAATGGATCTGCACCGATTCGACTGGCCGGCAAAACCTCCAATTGACTCATATCTCCTCGCTTGACCGGGCTGCTCGACGCCAGCCCATCCATGTTTGCGCCCTGCCGCAGGGTTGTATTTTCTTGCTCTATTTGAAGACTTGATTTATAAATTCCCTGGAACAAAACAGGTCTGCCGCCAATAACGAAGTTTCTTGTACTGCCACATGATAAAATGTTCTTTTCTCATGGCTGGCCTTGACTTTATATCAACACAAGAGCCACGGCGGTTTATTACACTGCATTATTTCAAGAACGCAAGATGTCCATACTGACCCGCATTTTTGGCAGCCGCAATCAGCGCTTGCTTAAGCAATACAGAAAAACAGTAGATAAGATCAATGCGCTGGAGCCGGCGATGGAAAATCTTTCCGACGCCGAGCTTAAGGCCAAGACCCCCGAATTCCAGGATCGCATCGCCAATGGCGCGACCCTGGATGAACTGTTGCCGGAGGCGTTTGCCGTATGCCGGGAGGCCAGCAAGCGGGTATTGAAGATGCGCCCATTCGATGTGCAGTTGGTTGGCGGCATGGTGCTGCATCACGGCAAGATTGCGGAGATGGGTACGGGCGAAGGCAAGACTCTGGTTGCGACTCTGCCGGCCTACCTGAACGCGCTTGCAGGCAAAGGCGTGCATGTCGTAACCGTCAATGATTATCTGGCCGAGCGTGACGCCGAATGGATGGGCCGTCTGTACAACTGGCTCGGACTGACTACCGGCATAAACCTGTCGCACATGGAGCATGCCGAGAAACAGGCGGCCTATGCTGCCGACATCACTTACGGCACCAATAACGAATATGGCTTCGACTACCTGCGCGACAACATGGTATACGACGCAAAGGACCGGGTGCAGCGCGGGCTGAACTATGCGATTGTCGATGAGGTCGATTCGATCCTGATCGACGAGGCCAGAACCCCGCTGATTATTTCAGGCCAGGCAGAAAACAATACCGAGCTGTACTACAAGATAAACCAGGTGCCGAAACTGCTGACCGAGCAGATCGGGGAGGAAACTCCCGATGGCAAAGGCAAGATTGAAGTTCCGGGGGACTATACCAAGGACGAGAAAGCGCATCAGGTACTGCTGACCGAGGCCGGACACGAGAAGGCAGAGAAAATCATGGCGCAGATGGGACTGCTGCCGGAAGGAGCGTCGCTGTACGATGCGGCCAACATTACGTTGATCCACCATCTGTACGCGGCCTTGCGCGCCAGCACGCTGTTCCACAAGGATCAGCATTACGTGGTGCAAAACGACGAGGTCGTAATCGTCGATGAATTCACGGGCCGCCTCATGAGCGGGCGCCGCTGGTCTGACGGCTTGCACCAAGCGGTCGAAGCCAAGGAAGGCGTACGCATCCAGAACGAGAATCAGACGCTCGCGTCGATCACGTTCCAGAACTATTTCCGCATGTATGAGAAGCTTTCAGGCATGACAGGCACGGCCGACACGGAAGCGTACGAATTCCAGGAAATATACGGGCTGGAAACCGTCGTTATTCCGCCCAACCGTCCCAATCAACGCCTCGATCGGCAGGACCAGGTCTACAAGAGCGCCGACGAGAAATACAATGCGATGCTCAACGACATACGCGATTGCTATGAGCGCGGACAGCCGATACTGGTAGGCACCACCTCGATCGAAAATTCAGAGCTGATCTCGGATCACCTGACGAAAGCGAAGCTGCCGCACAATGTCCTGAACGCAAAGCAGCATGAGCGCGAGGCCGAGATCATTGCACAGGCCGGGCGGCCAAAGATGATCACGATCGCCACCAACATGGCTGGACGCGGCACCGACATCGTGCTCGGAGGCAACGTCGAGAAGCAGGTTCAGATCATCGATGCAAACGACAGCCTGTCCGAAGAGGAAAAACAGGCGCAGGCGCATAAGATCAGGAGCGAATGGCAGTCGCTGCACGACCACGTGGTTGCGGCTGGCGGACTGCATATCATGGGTACCGAGCGGCACGAATCCCGGCGGGTCGACAACCAGCTTCGCGGCCGTTCCGCGCGCCAGGGCGATCCCGGGTCGTCGCGTTTTTACCTGTCGCTGGACGATCCGCTTTTGCGCATTTTCGCCGGCGACCGCGTGCGTTCGATCATGGAACGCCTCAAGATGCCCGAAGGCGAGCCGATCGAAGCAGGTATCGTGTCGCGCTCAATCGAATCCGCGCAGCGCAAGGTAGAGGCGCGCAACTTCGATATCCGCAAGCAACTGCTGGAATACGATGATGTCGCCAACGATCAGCGCAAAGTGATCTACGAGCAGCGCAATGATTTGCTCGAGTCGCTCGATATCACGGACTTGATCACCTCGCTGCGCCATGGCGTGTTTACCGATGTATTCCATTCGTATGTGCCGGCGGAATCGGTCGAGGAGCAGTGGGACGTTTCTGGTTTGCAGAAGGAACTGGCCGCCGAATGGCAACTCGATGTGCCGTTGGTCGAGATGTCGGAAAACGACAAGAATCTGACCGATGAAGACTTGCTGCAGCGCATCCTGCAGGTTGCCGACGAATCGTACCAAGCTAAAATTGACCTGGTCGGCAAGGACGCCTTCGCCGGATTTGAGCGTAGCGTGATGTTGCAGAGCGTCGATACGCACTGGCGCGAACATCTGGCCGCGCTCGATCATCTACGTCAAGGCATCCATCTTCGTGGCTATGCTCAAAAAAATCCGAAGCAGGAATACAAGCGCGAAGCGTTCGAGCTCTTCAGTCAGATGCTGGAGCTGATCAAGAACAATGTTACCCGCACTTTGATGATGGTGCGCATCCAGTCGCGCGAGGAAATCGAGGTTGCCGAAGAGCGATTGGCTCAGCCGCAATTGGCCAACGTGCATTACCAGCACGCAGCCATGCAGCCCGATGCGGAGCCGGAAGAGCTGCTGGCTCCGGACGCTTCCGAGCCGAAGCCCGAGCCGCTCGTCAATACATTGCCCAAAGTCGGGCGGAACGATCCATGCCCCTGCCTCAGCGGAAAGAAATACAAGCAGTGCCACGGTAAGTTGAAATAAACCGATTCAACTGACCGGAAAGTGTGGCATGAGTTCGAACACGACGCCGTCCCTGCTTGGCAAGGGCTGGCGTCGTGCTCTTTCCGCTGATCAATTGCGGTTTCAGCCTGCGCAGTGCTGCAAATACTGCCTGTTAACCACCTTCTGAAATTTCCATAAGAGAACGTACATGGCCGTCAATCTTTTTCCCATTGTCGCTTCCGATTTGAAGCCCGTCGCTGGCATCAAGCTTGGTTTTGCCAAGGCGGGCATACGCAAGCCGGACCGCAAGGATCTGCTGGTGATGGAGCTTGCTCCGACAGCGACGGTCGCCGGCGTATTCACTCAGAACCGATTTTGCGCTGCGCCGGTTCAAGTCTGCAAGGAGCATCTTAAACAGACGCAAGAAGCCGGGATGCCGATCTGCGCATTGCTGATCAACACGGGAAATGCCAACGCGGGAACAGGGGAGCCGGGCTTGCATGACGCAATGGCAACCTGCACTATGCTGGCTGGCCTTCTTGGTTGCGAGCCGTCACAGATTTTGCCTTACTCGACCGGCGTCATACTGGAATCGCTGCCCGTGGATCGGATTACTGCAGGTCTCCCGCTTGCTCTGGCAAATCTGCAAGAGGACAACTGGTTGAATGCCGCGGAGTCGATCATGACGACCGACACGCTGCCGAAGGCGGCCTCGCGCACGCTATCGGTGAACGGTCAGACGGTCACGATGACCGGCATCAGCAAGGGCGCCGGCATGATCAAGCCGAACATGGCGACCATGCTCGGCTATTTGGCTACCGATGCCAGGATTCCGCAAGCCCTGCTCGACAGGATGGTCAAGGAGGTGGCGGACAAATCCTTCAATTGCATCACGATCGACGGCGATACCTCGACCAACGACTCGTTCATGCTGATAGCAACCGGCGCATTAGACCTCGGAATCAAGGATGCCGATTCGACCGGATATGATCAATTGATGGGAGCTGTAACCAGTTTGGCGCAGGAACTGGCGCAAAAAATCGTGCGCGACGGCGAAGGCGCGACCAAGTTCATCACCGTCACGGTAGAGCAAGGGAAAACTGTCGAGGAGTGTCGCAAGATCGCCTACTCGGTGGCGCACTCGCCGCTGGTCAAGACAGCTTTTTACGCATCCGATCCGAACCTCGGGCGGATATTGGCGGCCATAGGCTATGCCGGGGTCGACGATCTGGATGTGACCAGGCTGAACCTGTATCTGGACGACGTCTTGGTTGCAAAGAATGGCGGCCGCAATCCGGCCTATTCGGAAGAGGACGGCCAGCGCGTGATGAAGCAGAGCGAAATCACCGTGCGCATCAGCCTCGCGCGTGGTGACGCAGCCGCTACGATATGGACGTGCGACCTTTCGCACGATTACGTGTCGATCAACGCAGACTACCGCTCGTAAATGTCCCAGCTGGAAACATTCCTGGCTCGAGCCGAAGCAATGCTGGCGCAATTGGAAACCCTGCTGCCTGCGGCCATCCCTCAGGTCGACTGGAATGCATCGACTGCTTTCCGGTGGCGCAAGCACGGAAAATCGGGTGCGTCAGGTTATTTGCAGGCGGTCGCGAATGTGTCGCGGATTGGATTCGCCGATCTGTACAATGTTGACCGGCAAAAGAACCTGCTCGAACAAAACACACGGCAATTCCTGCAAGGCCGCCCGGCAAATAATGTATTGCTGACCGGTGCGCGCGGAACCGGCAAGTCGTCGCTGATCAAGGCTTGCCTGAACCGGTTCGCGCCGGATGGGCTGCGCCTGATCGAAGTGGACAAGAGCGACCTGATCGATTTGATGGATATCGTCGATATGGTCGCGAAGCGGGACAAGCGCTTCATCATATATTGCGACGACCTGTCATTCGAGGAGGGCGACGGCAGTTACAAGGCGCTGAAAGTCGCGCTCGACGGCAGCATTGCGACGCAGTCCGATAATGTTCTGATTTACGCTACCTCGAACCGGCGCCACCTGATGCCTGAGCGCATGTCCGACAACATGGGATACATGCAAGGCGCGGACGGCGACCTGCATCCGGGCGAGACAGTGGAAGAAAAAATTTCTTTTTCCGACAGATTCGGGCTATGGCTGTCGTTCTATCCGTTTGGCCAGGACGACTATCTGGCAATCGTGTCTCACTGGCTGCGCTCCTTCGGCTGCGACGAAAGTCGGATTGAAGCGGCAAGAGCCGAGGCACTGCAATGGGCCTTGCTCAGAGGTTCCCGGTCCGGGCGCGCTGCGTGGCAATTCGCAAAAGACCACGCCGGGAAAATATAACAGACAGGTTTACCTGTCCGGCACTTCGCGTCTGCCGGACCGCGCCCAAACCTTTTTATCCCGCCCTGCCATAAAATTAGGCAAGTGGATTGACATTGCGCAATCCGCCATCTTCGCGCATCCGTAAAGTTAAGCCGTTGTCAAAATGGGACAGCCATGTTTAACACACGCGCGAGATTGCCATGCTGATGTCATCCCAGGTCAACCGTTACGCGCATCAACTGCTTGATGCGCGTACTCACGGGAAACTGATTCCGCCGCTGTCTTCGCGCTACGCGCTGACGCTCGATGAAGGGTACGAGATCGCCAGGCGCATACTCGATATTCGTATTGCCGAAGGCGAAGTGCCGGTCGGCCGCAAGATCAGTTTTGCAAGTAACCTCATCAGGCCCAACGTTGAGACGGAGGCAACCCCTTCCGCGCCGACCTGGGCCTATATCTTCGACAAGACCGTGCATTATGCCGAAGACAATATCACCGCTTTAAGTTTGCAGGGAATGCAGCAGCCTCGAATTGAACCGGAAATCGTGTTCAAGCTGAGACGGGCGCCTGCAGCAGACATAACCGTCGACCATCTGGCCGATTGCATAGAATGGATGGCTCATGGCGTTGAAATCAAAAGCAGCATATTCCCGGAGTGGAGAGTTGAGGCGGCCGACGCGGTCGCCGCGTTCGGGTTGCATGGCGCCCTGGTCATCGGAGAGCCGAAAATCGTATCCGAGGCCACTCGCAAGAACCTGTCGGTAATGATGGCAAGCTCGAATGTATCCCTTTCTTGCGACGGTCGCTTGCTTGCTGCCGGTTTCGGTAGTGAAGTGCTGAACAGCCCTTTGCACGCGTTATGGCATCTTCATCGGACACTCCAGGGACAGACGCTGTTTTCGCCGCTAATGGCCGGAGAAATAATCACTACGGGTTCGTGGACCGACGCCTATCCGATTTCCTCAGGCCAGACTTGGCAGACCGCCTTTTCCGGATTGCAGATGTCCGGGTTGACGGTTTCCTTCAGCGAGTGATCTTTTTGCTGAAGAGCGAATTGCCAAGACGGCTATAGGCGGGCAGCATTGCATTAACCGCCTGCATGCGGATTCAGCAAGGTTTATTCAGAGGCATGCCGATCATCCGTCGGCGCAACCGTGATTAAGGTTGCGCCGGCTCTATGCCGCTTGAAGCTTTGCGACCTGTTCCCCGACCTTTTCGCGCGTTGCAATGAAGTTGGCAAGCCGCTCGCGCTCCTGCGCGACGACTTTCTCCGGCGCCCTGGATACGAAGCTTTCATTGCCAAGCTTGGCTTCGATCTTCTGTATCTCGCCTTGCAGTCGCGCAATTTCCTTCAACAGGCGTTCGCTTTCGGCGGCCACGTCAATTTCCACTTTCAGCATCAGTTTGGACGTTCCGACGACCGAAACCGGCGCGGGCGACTGCGGCAGCGCATCCATAACCTGCACTTCGGACAGCTTGCCCAACGTCTGCAGGATAGCCGCGAAAGACTGCACGCGCGTCTTGTCGAACGAATCGGAAGCCTCGACGAAAAGCGGCACGCGTTGCGCCGGCGACAACTGCATCTCGCCGCGCAATGTGCGGCAGGCATCCGTCATCGCCTTGCATTGAGTCATCCAGGCGTCGGCCTGTTCGTCGATCTTGTCCGTCTGGGGCAACGGATACTCCTGCACCATGATGCTATCGCCTTCCGGCTTCGGTTTCCTGTCGGTCAGCGGCGCCACGGTTTGCCACAACTCTTCGGTGATGAAGGGGATTACCGGATGCGCAAGACGCAGTATCTGTTCCAGCACGCGCAAGAGCGTGCGGCGCGTGGCGCGTTGTTGCGCCTCATTGCCGTTCTGGATCTGCACTTTCGCGATTTCCACGTACCAGTCGCAGTATTCATCCCAGACAAACTGGTAAATGGCGGAGGCGATGTTGTCGAAGCGATACTCGGCGAAGCCCTTTTCAACCTCGGCGGCGGCGCGCTGGAATTCCGAAACGATCCAGCGGTCTGCCTGCGAAAAATCAAGTGTTCCGCCCGGCGCGCAGCTGCATGACTCATCTTCAGCGAAGCCGCAGTCGAAGCCTTGCGTGTTCATCAGCACGAACCGGGTTGCATTCCACAGTTTGTTGCAGAAGTTGCGGTAGCCTTCGCAGCGGTTCAGGTCGAAGTTGATGTTGCGTCCGAGCGATGCGTAGCTGGCCATCGTGAACCGCAGCGCGTCGGTGCCAAACGCGGGAATGCCCTTGCCATAGTCGCGCCGCGTCGTTTTCGCGATTGCCTCCGCCTGTTTCGGGTTCATCAGCCCGGTAGTGCGCTGCTTCACCAGAGTTTCGACATCCACCCCGTCGATCAGATCAATCGGGTCGAGCGTGTTTCCCTTGGATTTCGACATTTTCTGTCCGCTCGCATCGCGTACCAGCCCGTGCACATAAACAGCGTTGAACGGAACCTTGCCGGTAAAGTGCGCAGTCATCATGACCATGCGCGCGACCCAGAAGAAAATAATGTCGAAGCCGGTTACCAGGACCGAAGATGGCAGGAACATCCTGTATTCCGGGGTTTCCTCCGGCCAGCCGAGCGTCGAGAAAGGAACCAGGGCTGATGAGAACCATGTGTCGAGCACATCCTCGTCGCGGCGAAGGGTTTTGCCGCCGGCCTGCGATTGAGCTTCCGCTTCGGTCTTGGCTACGTAAATATTCCCTTCGTCATCATACCAGGCCGGAATCTGGTGGCCCCACCAGAGTTGACGCGAGATGCACCAATCCTGTATGTTGTTCAGCCACTGGTTGTAGGTGTTGGTCCAGTTTTCAGGTACGAATTTAACCTCGCCGCTTGCGACCTTCTCAAGCGCAACTTCAGCGATCGACTTGCCCGGGAAGAATGTGCCCTCGGGAGCAGGCTTGCTCATGGCGACAAACCACTGGTCGGTCAGCATGGGTTCGATTACGACGTTGGTGCGGTCGCCGCGCGGCACCATCAGCTTGTGGGGCTGAACGGACTCGAGCAGACCCTGCGCGTCAAGATCGGCTACGATTTTTTTGCGTGCAGCGAAGCGATCCAGGCCGCGGTAGGCTTCCGGCGCATTGTCGTTGATCTTCGCATCCAGCGTCAGGATATTGATCTGTTCCAGATTGTGGCGTTGGCCGACCTGGTAGTCGTTAAAGTCGTGCGCCGGGGTGATCTTGACGCAGCCGGTGCCAAACTCCTTGTCTACATAGTCGTCCGCAATGATGGGGATTTCACGGTTACAAAGCGGCAAGATCAGCATCTTGCCGATCAGGTGCTGATAGCGTTCGTCTGTTGGATCGACGGCAACTGCGGTGTCGCCCAGCATGGTCTCCGGCCGCGTAGTGGCCACCACCATGCTGCCCGAGCCGTCGGCGAGCGGATAACGGATGTGCCACATCGAGCCGTTTTCTTCTTCCGATACCACTTCCAGATCGGAAACCGCCGTGCCCAGCACGGGATCCCAGTTGACCAGGCGCTTGCCGCGATAGATCAGGCCCTGCTCGAACAGACGCACGAATACGTCGGTTACAACCTTCGAGCGATCCGCGTCCATGGTGAAGTACTCGCGCTCCCAGTCGGCCGACGCGCCCAGGCGGCGCATCTGGCCGGTGATGCTCGATCCGGATTTTTCCTTCCATTCCCATACTTTTTCAAGAAATTTCTGGCGTCCGAGGTCGTGGCGCGAAATATTTTGCGCGTCGAGTTGGCGTTCAACGACGATTTGCGTCGCAATGCCTGCATGGTCGGTGCCGGGAATCCAGGCCGTGTTGAAGCCGCGCATTCTGTAATAGCGGGTCAGCCCGTCCATGATGGTCTGGTTGAAGGCATGACCCATGTGCAGGGTGCCGGTCACGTTCGGTGGCGGCAACTGAATCGAGAATGAAGGCTTGCCCTCGTTCATCGTTGCGCGGAAATATCCGCGCTGTTCCCATTCGGTGCGCCAGAATTTTTCAACGTCGGCGGGCTCGAAAGACTTAGCTAATTCCATGATTGGGTATGATTTTTTGCAAAGGGTACATTATAAAGGACGAGATCACGGGCGAATATTAAAGTTGGCGTTATAATTAGCTCATGTAGTAATATGATGTCTAAACGCTAGGGGTTCTGGCAAAACACTGCCGGGCGAGAGATACCCTCTGAACCTGATCTGGATAATGCCAGCGAAGGGAAGCAATCAAGACTGCGGCCATGCGCCCCACATCTTGAGATTCCTTTGCCGGCCTAATAATGCAAAGGAATCACATGAACGCCAATCCTAAATTTTTGTCGGCGACCGCCACTGTAGACGAAGCAGCGGTCAAGCCACTTCCCAATTCGCGCAAGGTATATGTTACGGGTTCGCGCCCTGACATTCGAGTTGCAATGCGCGAAATCTCCCTGTCGGACACGCCGGTTTCGTTCGGAGAAGAAAAGAATCCCCCAATCTATGTCTACGATACCTCCGGCCCGTACACGGATCCCGATGCCAAGATCGACATTCGCTCCGGACTGGAACCGATCCGTTCTGCCTGGATTTCAGAGCGCAACGACACCGAGGAACTGCCTGGCCCGACTTCGCAATACGGACAAGCCCGCCTGAATGACCCGGAACTGGCCGAGCTGCGCTTCAATCTGAAACGCAAGCCCCGCCGCGCCAAGAAGGGCGCAAACATTACGCAGATGCATTACGCGCGCAAGGGAATTATCACGCCTGAAATGGAATATGTTGCGATTCGTGAAAACATGCGCCGCAAGGAATACATCGAAAGCCTGAAAACTTCTGGACCGAACGGAGAAAAAATGGCGGCGCTAATGACCCGCCAGCATCCGGGCCAGTCTTTCGGCGCGCGAATTCCCGATGACATCACACCTGAATTCGTACGCAGCGAGATCGCAGCCGGCCGCGCAATCATTCCGGCCAACGTCAACCACCCGGAAGTCGAACCGATGATCATCGGCCGCAACTTCCTGGTCAAGATCAATGCGAACATTGGCAATTCGGCGCTTTCTTCCGGCATCAATGAAGAAGTCGAAAAAATGACCTGGGCGATTCGTTGGGGCGGCGACAACGTGATGGATCTTTCCACGGGCAAGCACATACACGAAACGCGCGAATGGATCGTGCGCAATGCGCCGGTGCCCATCGGCACGGTGCCGATCTACCAGGCTCTGGAAAAAGTCAACGGCATAGCTGAAGACTTGACCTGGGATATTTTCCGCGACACGCTGATTGAGCAAGCCGAGCAAGGCGTCGATTATTTCACCATACATGCCGGGCTCCTGCTGCGCCATGTGCCGATGACTGCCTCGCGCATGACCGGCATCGTTTCCCGTGGCGGTTCGATCATGGCGAAATGGTGCCTGGCTCATCACACGGAAAGCTTCCTCTATACTCATTTCGACGAAATCTGCGAAATCCTCGCTGCCTACGACGTCGCTATCTCGCTCGGCGACGGCTTGCGTCCCGGTTCGATCTATGACGCCAACGACGAAGCGCAATTGGGCGAACTGAAGACCTTGGGCGAACTGACCAAGGTTGCATGGAAATATGACGTACAGGTGCTGATCGAAGGCCCCGGCCATGTGCCGATGCACATGATCAAGGAAAACATGGACCTGCAACTGGACCAGTGCCACGAAGCGCCGTTCTACACGCTCGGGCCGTTGGTTACCGACATCGCTCCCGGCTACGACCATATTACGTCAGCCATGGGCGCAGCTATGATCGGATGGTACGGCACCGCAATGCTGTGCTACGTAACGCCGAAGGAACATCTCGGCCTGCCGAACAAGGCCGACGTGAAAGAAGGCATCATCGTCTATAAATTGGCCGCGCACGCCGCTGACCTGGCCAAGGGTCACCCCGGCGCGCAGATTCGCGACAACGCTATGTCGAAAGCGCGTTTTGAATTCCGCTGGGAAGACCAGTTCAACATCGGTCTCGACCCGGACCGGGCGCGCTCGTTCCACGACGAAACGCTGCCGAAGGACGCCTCCAAGGTCGCCCATTTCTGCTCAATGTGCGGCCCGAAGTTTTGTTCGATGAAAATTTCGCAGGAAGTGCGCGAATTCGCCGCCAAGAAAGGCATTTCGGAAATTCAGGCTCTGAAGGAAGGCATGGCGGAAAGGTCGGTCGAGTTCGTCAAGACCGGTTCGGAAATTTACCACAAGCAATAAACCATGACGATTCAGATCGAACTGAACGGAGCGACGCATAGCGTCGCCAAGGGCCACAGCCTGCATGAACTGATCGACTCGCTTCAACTGACGGGCCAAGCGCTCGCGGTTGCGGTCAACAGGCAGATCGTGTCGCGTCATATGTGGCAGCAGAAGGTGCTTGAATCCAACGATCGCGTCGATATCGTGCGCGCGATCGGCGGAGGCTGAACGTGTTGTCGCAGGGCAGCAATTTGTTTTACGAAGTAGAATAATTCTGCCCTGAACAAGACTTGTCACGAGGAATAGAGCCATGACGATCGAAATCATCTTGAACGGAGAGGCTTGCAGCCTTCCCAAAGAGCATAACTTGCAAGACCTGATAGAAACGCTCGGCCTATCCGGCCAAGCGGTGCTGATCTCGGTCAATTTGCAGTTGATTTCCCACCGCCAGTGGAAGCAACGGCAACTGAAGCAGCAGGATCGGGTGGATATTGTGCACGCGATCGGCGCTGGCTGATCCGTTCAACGAGGGAAGGATAAAAGCGCGTTTGTGCCGTTATCGCTTTCTTCAGCAAGAAATTAACCAAGCAAACAAAGGAAAAGAAATGAGTTCGCAAGACCATACTTTGACCATTGCAGGAAAAACCTACCGCTCGCGCCTGCTGGTCGGCAGCGGCAAGTACGCCAGCCTCGATCAGACGCGCGAGGCAACCGAAGCCAGCGGCTCGGAGATCATTACCGTAGCGATTCGCCGCGTCAACATTGGACAGGATCCGAACGCACCGAACCTGCTTGATGCGGTTCCACCCTCGAAATATACGATCCTGCCGAACACGGCGGGGTGCTACAACGCCGAGGATGCGATTTACACGCTGCAGCTGGCGCGCGAATTGCTCAATGGTCATAAGCTGGTCAAGCTGGAAGTGCTCGGTGACGAAAAAACCTTGTTCCCGAATATGCCTGAAACGCTGAAGGCGGCAGAAATTCTGGTCAAGGACGGGTTCGACGTGATGGTTTACTGCAGCGACGACCCGATTCAGGCGCGCATGCTGGAAGACCTCGGTTGCAGCGCCGTAATGCCGCTGGCTTCATTGATCGGCTCCGGCATGGGCATTCTGAATCCGTGGAATCTGTCTCTGATTATCGAACAGGCCAAGGTGCCGGTTATCGTCGACGCCGGAGTCGGCACTGCATCCGATGCGGCGATCGCGATGGAACTCGGTTGTGATGGCGTACTGATGAACACGGCCATCGCCGGCGCGCAGAATCCGATTCGCATGGCGCGTGCCATGAAACTGGCAATCGAGGCTGGCCGCGAGGCTTACCTGGCAGGTCGTATTCCCAGAAAGTTTGCTGCCTCTCCATCGTCGCCGATGGCTGGCCGCATAGTGTAAATACGCCTGTTGCCCAAGCTAAAAAATTCCATGATTTACAGGCTGCAGCCTTATGAAGGTTAAGTTGGCAGAGCGAGTGCAGGGGCCGGCGCGCCCCTGCGTACTTGTGTTCGCCGGACTCGATCCGAGCGGCGGCGCAGGCATTCAGGCCGACATCGAAGCAATAGGCGCAGTCGGCGCGCACGCGCTGCCCATTGTCACGGCGCTGACGGTTCAGGATAATGACCGCGTGTTTGCGGTCAATCCGGTCGAGGCAACTATTTTGCAGCACCAGGCGAATGTGCTGACAGACAAGATTCGAGTTGCCGCAGTCAAGATTGGCATTGTCGGCAACCGTGCCAATGCCGAGGCGATAGCCGACCTCATCCACGGGTTGCGCCAGCGCCAGCCGGAACTGCCGGTCGTACTCGACACGGTTCTCGGCAGTGGCCATGGTTATGCGTTGGCCGAGGGCGGCCCGGAGCAGGCGCTTGCTTCGCTTGTCGCGCTGGCGACGCTGATCGCGCCAAATCTGCCCGAGGCCGCGCGTCTTTGTGCAGGGATAAATGGCGTCGAAGAGCAGGCTCGGCACCTGCTTTCGCTAGGTAGCGCAAACGTTCTGATCAAAGGCGGGCACGGCGGAGGCAGCACGGTTGTTAACCGCTGGTTTGCGCAGGGTGAAACACACTCGTGGAACTGGCCCCGGCTGCAAGGCGAGTTCCACGGTAGCGGCTGCACGCTCGCATCTGCGATTGCCGGACTTCTGGCACAAGGAATGACTATGCGTTCGGCGTTGGAAAGGGCGCAAGCATTCTGCCAGCATGCGCTCGCGTCCTCGTACGCCATCGCGCCGGGGCAAAGGGTGCCGAACCGCAGGCACGAAAGATAAGGCTGCAGTCGCGCAGCAGCATCGGTTTTTGAAAGCGCCCGATAGTGCAACGGCATGGGCGACAGCTAGAGACGAATGCTCCAAAATGTAACCAAACAGAATGGATAAAGGAAAGAAATGAAAGGACTCTACATTGTCACACCCGATTGGGACGACACCGCCAGATTACTGGACATAACTGAAAAGGCTCTCAAGGGAGGGGCCGTCATGGTGCAGTATCGCCACAAGACAGCCACGCATGAGCAGCGCCGCGAACAGGCGAAAGCGCTTCAGGCATTATGCCGGCGCTACGGCAAGCCGTTCATCATCAACGATTTCATCGACCTGTGCCTGGAACTTGACACGGACGGCATTCACGTCGGCGAAAGCGATGAGGCGGTTGCCGTCGTGCGCGCCAAAGTCGGTCCGTCGAAAATTGTCGGTGCGTCGTGCTACGGAAATATGGATCTGGTGCGCAAGGCCTATCAAGCTGGCGCCAGCTACGTTGCGTTCGGGGGATTCTATCCTTCGCGCATCAAGAAGTACCCGGTGACCACCGAGCTCGACATCGTTGCGCAGATGAAGAAGGAAATCCCTTCATTGCCAAGCGTTGCCATCGGCGGCATTACGCTGGAAAATGCAGTGCCGCTGGTGAGCCAGGGCGTGGACATGATCTCGGTGATCAGCAGCGTGTATTTTGCCGAAAACCCCGAAGAGGCGGCGCGCGCATTCTCAGCGCTTTTTGAAAAAGCGTAAATGCCCTGAAAACGGAGCGGAGAGCTATAGCTTCCCGCTCCGTTTTTTCTCAGGCCTACTGTGAGAAACCGGCCAGCATCGATTTCGCTTGCGACATGAGATCGTCCTGGTTCTCGGGTATACGACCTTCAGGCGTGAACCGGCTGATCAGTTCCGGCAGAAGCTGCGCAATGCCGGAACTGGCCTGCTCGCCGGACATGCCGAGCTGCGATGCGATGTTCCCGACTTGCGCTGATCCGAACACGTTCTGTACGTCTTCTCCGGAAATTTCTTCATTCGGGCCGGTGCTCACCCATGAATCAGCCTGGCGACCCATGCCATGCTGGCGAAACAGGTCGAGCACTCCGCCGATTCCGCCCATTTGCTGTATCAGTCCCATCACAGCATTCAGCATTTTTCCGCCTTGCTGCTGATCGCCGCCTGCTATCCCGCTCACCAGTCCCATCAGCGGGTTCTGTCCCTGTTGCCGGTTTGAGCCTTCAGCATTGCCAAGCATGTCGTTAAGAAGTCCCATCGTTTTCTCCCATGAGTGTGGATTCGGCCTGTGAAATTAAAATTTGACCGCCGGATTTTCCAGTTGGTTCATCATCTGAATGCATATTTTCCATGGCAAGCTTGCGCGCACGTTTGCGTCCCGTTTGCGAGATAATGATGGTATGCAAAAACTTCTTCACAATCTCAATCCCGAACAGCTTTCCGCCGTTACCCTTCCTCCCCAATCCGCACTGATTCTCGCAGGCGCGGGTTCCGGCAAGACGCGCGTGCTGACCACGCGCATCGCATGGCTGATTCAGACCGGGCAGATTTCGCCGATGGGTGTGCTGGCCGTGACGTTTACCAACAAGGCCGCCAAGGAAATGATGGCGAGGCTTTCGACCATGCTGCCAGTAAACCCCCGGGGTATGTGGATTGGCACTTTTCACGGCTTGTGCAATCGCTTGCTGCGCGCTCACTATAGAGAAGCAGCTCTGCCGCAAACGTTTCAGATTCTCGACATGCAGGATCAGTTGTCGTCGATCAAGCGCATGATGAAGGCGCACAATATCGATGACGAGAAATATCCGCCGCGCAACCTGATGCATTTCATTAACAGCGCGAAAGAGCATGGGCAGCGTGCGTCCAAGGTCGATGCAAGCGATGACTACAACCGGCGCTTCGTCGAGCTTTACCAGATATACGAAATACAGTGCCAGCGGGAAGGTGTGGTCGATTTCGCCGAATTGCTGCTGCGCAGTTACGAGCTGCTGATGCACAACCAGCCCCTGCGCGAACATTACCAAGGACGCTTCAAGCATATTCTCGTTGACGAGTTTCAGGACACCAACGACCTTCAGTATCAGTGGCTGAAGCTGATAGCAGGCAGGAATGCGGCAGTATTTGCGGTTGGCGACGACGATCAGAGCATTTATGCGTTTCGCGGTGCGAACGTCGGCAACATGGCAGCGTTCGAGCGCGAATTCGAAGTGGACAACCTGATCCGCCTGGAGCAGAACTATCGCTCGCACGGATTCATACTCGATGCCGCCAATACCTTGATCGCGAACAACAGCAAGCGGCTCGGGAAAAACCTTCGCACCGACGCCGGACACGGCGAGCAGTTGCGCGTCTATGAGTCGTCGTCCGATTTGCAGGAGGCGCAGTGGATCATCGAGGAGGCCAAGAGCCTGATCGGAGAAGGCATGCTGCGTAGCGAAATCGCAGTGCTGTACCGCTCGAATGCGCAGTCGCGCGTAATTGAGCATGCGCTTTTCGGCGCTGGTATTCCTTATCGGGTTTATGGCGGGCTGCGCTTTTTCGAACGCGCCGAGATCAAGCATACGATTGCCTATCTGCTTCTGATGGATAATCCGCACAACGATTCGGCTTTCTTGCGTGTCGTAAACTTCCCGGCGCGCGGCATCGGCGCCCGTTCGATGGAGCAGTTGCAGGACGCAGCCCGGCAGTACGATATTTCACTGTATGCGGCCGTTCCCTACATGACGGGCAAGGCGGGCTCGGCGCTCGGCGCCTTCGTTCGGATGATCGAGGGCGCGCGCTTTGAAACGCAGCAGATGCCGCTTCCGCAAATGGTGCAAACCGTGATCGAGAGAAGCGGCTTGCTGGCGCATTTCCAGAATGAGAAAGAAGGTGCTGACCGGGTCGAAAATCTGGAACAACTGGTCAGCGCTGCGACCCTGTTCATGTCGGAGGAAGGGTTCGACCCGGAGGCTCCGGCGCTGTTCGGTCCGCAGGCTCAGGTCGCGGCAGGCATTGCCATAGGCGACGATGAAAGCATGCAAATTCTCGATGCGGATGCGCCAATGACATTGATAATGTCGCCGTTGTCGGCCTTTCTGTCGCACGCGTCGCTCGAGGCGGGCGACAATCAGGCGCTGGAGGGACAGGATGCGCTGCAATTGATGACTGTGCATTCGGCCAAGGGGCTGGAATTCGAGGCGGTATTCATAACCGGTCTTGAAGAAGGTCTTTTCCCGCACGAAAACAGCGCCAAGGAAGAAGGAGGACTCGAGGAAGAGCGCCGCCTGATGTACGTGGCGATCACTCGCGCGAAAAAACGCCTTTACCTGAGTCATTCGCAGACGCGCATGTTGCATGGCCAGTTGCGCTATAACGTGAAGTCTCGTTTTTATAACGAGTTGCCCGAAGACGCGCTGAAATGGCTGTCCTCAAAGAAACAGTCACAGTGGTTCGGTCATGGTCAACCGGTGGCGAACTTCGCCCCATCGGCAAAACCGGAGGCTCTCGCGCGTAGCGTCAGCGAAAAAAGCAGCGGCTGGCGGATTGGCGAGACGGTCTATCACAAGAAATTTGGCGAAGGCGTGATCGTCAATATCGAAGGCGGCGGCGCCAACTCGCGCGCCAACATCAATTTCGGCCGGCAAGGAATGAAATTGCTGGATCTGAGCGTGGCGAAGCTGGAGAGGAATGCGGAATCGCTGTCTTAATGAGAATTGGCCCCATTAAGTGATCCAGATGAGCTTTGCCTATGCAACGTTGCCTGTAATCCGTCTAATCGGCGATGGGCCGGCACGATTGACTTCAGCGGGAAGCGCTTTGCGCCAAGAATTGAGCGAACCCGCCTGCAGGAAACGCCTTCATTTATAGGCGCAACTTGCAATCGCTGCGTTCGTCGGCAAATTCAGGCAATGCAACAGGTCCTTTCCTCTATATAACGAGGCTTTCCCGCTCACGAGTTTCAGCTTTTTCTCCGGTTCGGGCTTCGTTTCAGTTTTGGATAAGAGTAAATTTTCGGGTTGCGCGAGCGGCAAGGCAACCTGCTGAACCACGGGTTGGGATGTCACCTCCGAAGCCTGGGCTGCTATTGCTCCCGAGTCAACGGGGCCAGGCGCCGGAACGGCAGGTTGGTCTAAAGGCTGAGTCTTCGTTCGGTCATTAACCGCTTCCGGCTTGTTCGATTGGGCTAACTGGGCCGTGGCCGACGGCACAGGCCGCGGCTGCTGTTCGGACAGGTAGGAGATAAACTTGGTATCGACGCATTTTTCATTAAGAGCCTCCGCCCGCTCGACGTTTGCCCACGCCTTGTTGTAGTCGCCTAAAAATGCGAGCGCAATTGCACGGTTGACGAGAGTTTGCTCATAGAACGGATCGATCTTTTCGGCCTTGTCGAACCATTCCAATGCGCTATCCAAGCCTTTGGCGCGTTCAGCAGGGGCTTGCGACTTGCTCATGGCACGGCGCATGTAGGCTACGCCAACATCGGCTGTCAGCCCAACATTCTTTGGATCCAGAGCGTAGGCGCGTTCGAACAGGGATATGGAAGCGTCGAATTTTCCCTGTAGAGAAGTGGTTGCGCCCATACCCCAAAAGGCGTCTGCATAGTTCGGATCTAGAATCAACGCCTGGTTGAAGCGGCTGGCAGCCGTTGAGGCGTCCCCTTTCTTCAGGTGCTGCCACCCGCGAACTGCCGCATTTCTGGCTGCTTCCTGCTTGGATTCGGATGCCTCGATTTTATCGCCGGCGGGATAACGGCCTGCATCGGTCATTTGCTGCGGTCCCTGTTTTTCGGGAATGTCCTGCGCACTGGCCGATGTAAGAGCCAGCATAAAGGCGATAATCAGTAGACGCATGGCGGTCTCCGGTAACAATGTTGCGTTCAGTTAACAGGTGCCAGCTTAACCATTTATTGCCCATTTGAAAAATAATAACTATCCCAAGTCCAAACTAAAAATAGAAAAATCAAAAATGGTGTGGTAAAAATGCCAAGCGCTGCAGAAACTCGCCGGTACTGAAAAGGTCTCGGCCGGCAAAAAGCCCCGATGCCATAAGCGATCGGGGCTTTTGCGTTCGGAAGGCGCTATTTTTTACTGTCTTTAGAGTCGGAGGCCTGTTTCGGGCCTGGTGCGGGCGACTTGACGCTTTCGCTTTTGGCCGCCTTTGCGGAAGCCGGGGAGGCTCCGGGCCTGCTTTTGCCTCCTACTGTCAAGCCGGCCTGGGATAACTTGGCGGCGCTCTTGTCTCCTACGCCTTTAACTCGGGTCTCGAAGTCAGCCCAATCCTTGAATTCACCTTTCTTGCGTTCCTGGATAATGGTTTTTGACAGTTTTGGGCCGATGCCCTTGACGCCGTCGAGCGCGGCCTGGTCGGCCTTGTTGACATCAACCTGTGCAAAGGCCATGCCCATGGACGTAATTAATGCTGCGATGACAAACAGTAACTTCTTGATCATTTCATCTCCTTGGCAAGTGATATAAAAGTAAAAATAAATATGCGAACTTAAAACAGAGTCCGCAGGAATGCCTGCCTGTGCAATAACGCATACTTTATAACAAGGTTGACTTGAAGCAAAATGTTGTTTTACATATATCGAGCATCGATTACGTTCAGCATCTTGGGGCGCGCGAATTTCGCGGCGCGCCTTACCGTTCCGGGTTTTTATCGCGCTTCATTTTGCCAAGGCACGCTTTAAGCGGGCATCAGGCGAATAAGGTATCTGCAGAAAGAGGATGACGGCACGATCTGCTCAAGCCTCAGCCTTGACCGGGCTGGAGAGTGGCCCGGTCGAAAAAAGTGGAAGTGAAGGGTATGGCCGATATAGCGGAAAATGCGGGATTGCCGCGCTCGCTGACTCGGGCAGGAGGGCGGAATGCGTCAATGGACTTATTTATTCGGAGCCGAAAAGTTCCTCGCGCGTGACCGTTGCCGTGCCGAGCTTGCCGACGACGATGCCGCCAGCCCGGTTCGCCACAATTACGGCATCCGCGATTGACATGCCGGAGCCAAGCATGACAGCCAGTGTGGCTATCACCGTATCGCCTGCTCCTGAAACGTCATAAACTTCCCGCGTGACGGCGGGCGTGTGAATAGTGGTTTTCTCCGAATATAGCGTCATTCCCTCTTCGGATCGAGTCAGAAGCAGTGCATCCAGGTTGAGCCTGGCACGCAGTTGCTGTGCCTTTTCAGTCAGTTCCTGCTCGCTGTTCCATGATCCGACGACAGTGCGCAATTCCGATTTGTTCGGCGTCAGCACGGTGGCGCCCGCATAGCGCGAAAAGTCATCCCCTTTGGGATCGACCAGAACCGTTTTGCCCGCTTTTTTGGCAATGGAAATCATCTCGGCAACATTGACCATGCTGCCTTTTGCATAATCGGACAGCACGATAACGTCGTATTTAGGGAGCAGAGCCTGGAACTGCGCCATTTTCTCGCGCAATACGCTAGCAGTGGGAGGGCTCTCGAAATCGACCCGCAGCAGCTGCTGCTGGCGTCCGATGACGCGCAGCTTGATGATGGTCGAAATGGACGGGTCGCGGTTAAGATAGCTCTCGATGTTTGAATCGGTCAGCATCCGCTCGATGGCATTGCCGCCTTCGTCCTTTCCGACAACGCCCAGCAGACCGGTATGCGCTCCGAGCGCGGCCGTATTGCGCGCTACGTTGGATGCTCCGCCGAGGCGCTCTTCCTGATTTTTGACGTGCACAACCGGAACGGGCGCTTCCGGTGAAATACGGTTCACTTCTCCGAACCAGTAGCGGTCGAGCATTACGTCGCCGGCGACAAGAATACGTACAGAATTCAGATGAGGGTATTGCATTATTCAATATGCCTTATGGAATGACTCATATTTTAGTATGGCACCCTGGAAACAACAAGGATAGGCCACTCAATCAAGCCATCACGTTCAATTCCTCAGTGCGTCGAGGCGGATAGGTTTCCCACTGGCTGCAGCCTGGGCATTGCCAGTAGAATTGCCGCGCCTTGAATCCGCAGTGACTGCACTGATAGCGCGCCAGCTTCAAAGCGTAGCCATGTACCAGGTTTTTGACCATTGACAGGTCCGGCATGTTTTCAGGAGATGCAATCATCAGCCGTCCCTCCAACAACTTGTCCAGACCCAGCAGGGTCGGCGTCCGGCGCAACTCTTCGTGCACCAGCGTATTCGCCGAGTCTACTCCCTCCAGCTTCAGCAACACCTGGAAAACGACTTCCAGCAGGTCGATGGATGGTGCTTCGGCAAGATACGACTTCAGCAGGTTGATCCCTTCCTGCGGGCGATTGACAGCATAAAACCCATCCATCAACCTTTGCGCGACCAGCGCCACATGCGGCATGCTCTGCTTTTCGACTCGTCGCCACGCTTGCAGTGCCTCTTCCGCATTTCCTGATGCCATATGGGCATCGCCGATCAGAATCGCGGCCCGAACGCTGGTGCGGTCAACCGATAACGCCTGCTCAAGCAGCGGCAATGCCTTATCGGTATGGGTCTTGACCAATTCATCCTGCGCCATTTCGCAGTAGAACTGGGCAATTTCCTTCTGACGCCGGCCTGTGCCCGATTCCTGGAGCGCATAGGCGGCCTGGATCGCCCGCTCCCATTCCTTTTCCCGCTGAAAGATCTCCAGCAGGGCGCGCCGCGCCCTTACGTTGTAGTGCGTGCCGGTAAGCTGTTCGAAAACTTCTTCGGCCCGGTCCAGCAGGCCTGCCTTCAGATAATCCTTGCCAAGCTCATATTGCGCTTGAAGCTTCTGTTCCAGGGGAAGGTCCGGACGTGATAGCAGATTCTGGTGCATGCGGATTGCGCGTTCGGTTTCGCCCCTGCGGCGGAACAGATTGCCGAGCGCAAAGTGCAGGTCGGCAGTTTCCGGATCGAATTTAACGATCTCGATGAATGCATCAATCGCCTTGTCCGGCTGTTCGTTCAAGAGGAAATTCAGTCCCTTGAAATAGCCTTGCGGCAGACTGCGCGATTCGGAAAGCAGTTGCTTGATGTCGATACGCGCGGCAATCCATCCTAGTCCAAAAAAGGCCGGAATCCCTAACAACCACCAGATTTCAAATTCCATGGAGTTTCGATTATGCTGAATTTAATAGATAAAAAGTCAGTGGTTGGCGACGCCGTCGGCTTGGGGTGGCTGGGTGCGCGCGCGCTGTTCTGCCTCATGTTCTTCCTGCATGGAAGAGATCAGTTTCCGCTTGCGTGTCAGTTCGCGGCGGTGGCGAAACGCCATCGGCGCCATCGCAAGTACGCCCAGAGCTGCGCCCGCAGCGAAAAATCCGAGCAACAATAGTATAAGCGGGCCGCGTATTTCATAATCCCAGAAAAATTTTATCGCGCTCTCCTGGGTATTTTTTAGAGCGAAACCAAAAAAGACAATAAACAGGATTGCAGCAACAAGTCTGGTTACAATTTTCATGACGCGATTTCCCTCGGTTCTACTATCAGAGAGTGCTCATTTTCGTATTCCTGGCCGCAATGCCATACAAACTATGCATGATGATCTGAATGGCTTTGAGGGGTGCAGGCAGAATTGTACGTGAAAAAAAGGGCATCCGAAGATGCCCTTCCTGTTCGGTAACGAACTTGACTCAGTCGCCATTGCGTATCGGCTGATCGGCCGTAGCATCGACGCGTTCGCGCAAGTCCTTGCCCGGCTTGAAGTGGGGTACCCGTTTTTCAGGCACCATCACTTTTTCGCCGGAACGCGGATTGCGACCGATGCGAGGAGGACGAACGTTGAGCGCGAAGCTGCCGAAGCCGCGAATCTCGATGCGCTGGCCGTTGGCAAGCGCACCTGTCATCGCGTCGAGTATGGTCTTCACCGCCAGTTCGGCATCCTTGGCCACCAGTTGAGGGTAGCTTTCTGCCAGACAAGCGATTAGCTCGGATTTCGTCATTTCGCGCTCAGCAGGCTGATTAAGGCTTATTGTCGAACTTTGCCTTCAGCAGCGCGCCCAGGCTGGTCATGCCGGAAGCAGCACTGGTATCGTTTTGCATCTTCTGCATGACTTCCTGCGTTTCCATCTGATCCTTTGCCTTGATAGACAATTGGATGCCGCGCGACTTGCGATCGATATTGATGATCATCACTTCGACGGTGTCGCCCTCTTTCAGGTGGGTGCCGGCATCTTCAACGCGATCGCGCGAGATTTCGGATGCACGCAGATAGCCTTCGACTTCGTCCGTCAACTGGACGACTGCGCCTTTCGGCTCAACCGACTTGACCGTACCCGCAATAATCGCGCCCTTGTCATTCAGTGCAACGAAGTTGTTGAACGGGTCGCCTTCAAGCTGCTTGACGCCGAGTGATACGCGTTCGCGCTCAACATCGATCGCCAGCACAACGGCTTCCAGATCGTCGCCTTTCTTGAAACGGCGCACAGCTTCTTCGCCGGACTCGGTCCAGGACAGGTCGGACAGGTGAACCAGGCCGTCGATATTGCCAGGCAGGCCGATGAACACGCCAAAGTCGGTGATCGATTTGATCGCGCCGCTGACCTTGTCGCCCTTCTTGTGAGTCAGTGCAAAATCATCCCAAGGATTCGGTTTGCACTGCTTCATGCCGAGGCTGATGCGACGACGCTCTTCGTCGATTTCCAGAACCATGACTTCGACTTCGTCACCCAGCTTGACAACTTTATTTGGAGCAACGTTCTTGTTGGTCCAGTCCATCTCGGACACGTGCACCAGGCCTTCGATGCCTTGCTCGACTTCAACGAATGCGCCGTAGTCGGTCAGGTTGGTGACCTTGCCGAACAGGCGGGTTCCTTGCGGGTAGCGACGGGACAGGCCGGTCCAGGGATCGTCGCCCAGTTGCTTGACGCCGAGAGAAACGCGGTTCTTTTCCTGATCGTACTTCAGCACTTTGGCGGTGATTTCCTGGCCAACGGTCAATACTTCCGACGGATGGCGAACACGGCGCCATGCAAGGTCGGTGATGTGCAGCAGGCCGTCGATTCCGCCGAGGTCGATGAATGCGCCGTAATCGGTAATATTCTTGACTACGCCGGTGACGATGGTGCCTTCTTTCAATGTTTCCATCAGCTTGGCGCGCTCTTCACCCATTGAGGCTTCCACTACGGCGCGACGCGACAATACGACATTGTTGCGTTTGCGGTCGAGCTTGATGACCTTGAATTCCAGAGTTTTGCCTTCATACGGCGTGGTGTCCTTGACTGGACGGGTATCGACCAGCGAACCCGGCAGGAAAGCACGAATGCCGTTTGTCAGTACGGTCAGGCCGCCTTTGACCTTGCCGTTGACGGTGCCCGTTACGATTTCGCCGGATTCCATGGCTTTTTCCAGCGCCAGCCAGGAGGCCAGACGCTTGGCTTTGTCGCGAGACAGGATTGTGTCGCCGTAGCCGTTTTCAAGCGATTCGATTGCAACCGAGACATAGTCTCCGACTTTGACTTCGAGTTCGCCGATATCGTTCTTGAATTCCTCGATTGGAATGAACGATTCAGATTTCAGGCCGGCGTTGACAACCACGAAGTTGTGGTCAAAACGCACTACTTCAGCAGAGATGACCTCGCCGGAACGCATGTCCTGACGGGCCAAAGATTCTTCAAACAGGGAGGCAAAACTTTCCATACCGGAAGTTGGTTGATTGATTGCAGCAGCAGTAGACATAAAGTATTTGAGGTTAGCCAGCAAGTCGCAGGATGCGATTTGAACTGGGTCAGATTAATTAAAACACCTGCTCAAATTATTGTTTTGAGCAGGCACGCTTGGCGACAACAACGGCGCAGTCGTACGTGCACTAAGCCATTTTCGCCCTATACCATTCCAGCACACGCTGCACAGCCGCCTCAATGCCAATGTCCGAGGTGTCAAGCAAGCATGCGTCATCGGCAGGTTTCAAAGGAGCCGCTGCACGCTGTGAATCACGTTGGTCGCGTTCCTCCAAATCTCGGCGAAGATCTATAATATTAGCAGAAAAACCTTTGTCAATCAATTGCTTATGTCTTCTGTTCGCACGCGTATCAACGCTGGCGGTCAAATACACTTTCAGATCGGCATCCGGAAAAATCACCGTACCCATATCGCGACCGTCCGCGACCAGGCCTGGCTCCCGGCGAAAGCTCAGTTGCAGGCTGGTCAGAGCTTGCCGAACGCTTGGCATGGCGGCAATTCGGGACGCCATGTTGCCGGCATGCTCGGTACGGATCGCATCGGATACATCCTCTTCGGCCAACAACACCTTGCCTCCGACGAAGCGGCACGGCATGCGGGCTGCCAGTCGCGCGACTGCTGCCTCATCGGTAGGGGATATGTTTTCGCGCAATGCTGAAAAGGCGGCTAGCCGGTACAGAGCGCCGGAATCCAGATAGTGGAAGCCGAGCCGATCCGCAACCAGCTGGGCTACAGTGCCTTTGCCGGAAGCGGTGGGGCCGTCTATGGCTATTACAGGGATGCGCTTGCTGGATTTGACGGTATTCATGGTAGCGGATTATAACCGCGATGCTGCAGGTTCAGGCGTGGCAAGAAAGGACAGCGTGCAGGCGCCGGTGGGTGTATGCTTCGATAGCTGCAATGGATATGCTGGCCGGTTTTGTGAAAAACATGCCGCCAGCTGGTATGCTTGCCATGCTTATCTATTGACTGCGCTTGAATTTCGCAACTAACATATCCGGATATGACCTCCGAATTCGATCAGCTTTCTGAAAAAATCGGCCTTCTGGCTGAAATGACGCAAAAATTGCGTCGTGAAAATTACGACCTGCGCTTGCAGGTCGCTTCGCTCGCCAGCGAAAACCTGCAATTGGGTGAAAGAATGCAGGAAGCGAAGAAGAGAGTGTCCGCGCTGATCGAGTCGATGCCGGCTGCCATGGATGACCGGGAGATGTCCAGATGATCAGCATTGACGTCGTTATCATGGGGCAGCCGTACAAGCTGGCCTGCAGCAAGGACGAAGAAGCCGTATTGCGTGAAGCGGTTGCCTATCTGGACAGCAAGATGTGCGGAATTCGGGATACAGGCAAGATCCGCGGAAACGATCGGATAGCGGTCATGGCTTCGATTGCGATCGCAGCCGAATTACTGTCATCCAAAGTTTCCGGAGGTCCGCTATCGGACTTGACCTTGTCAGAGGTGAAGCAGAAAATTTCCTCGATGAACTCTTTGCTCGACCAGGCTCTTGCGCCCCAGGAAAATTTGTTCTGATTAAGCGCAAATTACCAGCGAAAAAAGGAGTTGACAGTCATTCCTAATAGGGTAGACTGAATATCCCTGCCGTGTTCGCGAATGCCATATATTCCTTGAACCATTTTTGTGCATAGGTTGCGGAATTTTGTTTGATGGGAGTGATCATCGCTTGTTCGATGAACCCGAAATTGAGCTTACCGTGACCGCCTTGAACCATTGGTTCAGGATGCCGGCATAACGGCACAGGCGGGGAACGATTTCCAACGGTTGCATACTGACAAGGTAAGCAACCGTTTTTATTCGCTTTCCTCTTCCCTCAGCTCGTAGCGCCACCCGTGGTTCGCATCCGTGCCACGCATGGATCATGATCGATTTTCGGCCTTGCGATCTTATTGCATTGCCAGCACGCTGCTTCCGGAAAGCAGGATGGTCAGTTGGCGAGCCTTGCAGCAAGCGCATTGCCTGCTCGGCTGGCTACCTTGCGTCCAAGATGGCCATAAATGAATTGCCCGGCCGCGACCACTGCATTCAGATCAATCCCGGTCTCGATGCCAAGCCCTTGCATCAGATACAGCACATCCTCGGTCGCGACGTTGCCGGTTGCGCCCTTGGCGAATGGGCAGCCGCCCAGTCCTCCGACCGACGAGTGAAAAATAGCCACTCCCACTTCAAGGCTTGCATGGACGTTTGCGATGCCTTGCCCATACGTGTCGTGGAAATGCCCCATTAGACGATCGATCGGGAATTCTCTTGCCGCCAGTTCAAAAGCGGCTTGCACCTTGTGCGGAGTGCCGACGCCTATCGTATCAGCCAAGTCGATTTCGCCGCAGCCAAGGTCGCGCAGGCGGCTCACCACGTCTGCCGCCGATTCAGCGCACACCTCGCCCTGATAAGGGCAGCCGAATGCGCAACTGACCGCGCCGCGCAGGCCTATCCCGTTATGCCTGGCTGCGGCAGCAACTTCCCGAAAGCGTTCGAGTGACTCGGCGATCGAACAGTTGAGGTTTCTTTGAGAGAATGCTTCGGATGCGGAACCGAAGATGACAACTTCATCCGCTCCGGCTGCCAAAGCGGCCTCGAAGCCTTTCTTGTTCGGCGTCAGCGCCGAATACGTGACACCCTGCTTGCGCTCGATGCCCGCCATTACCGCCGCCGAAGTCGCCATCTGCGGCACCCATTTGGGGGACACGAACGAAGCTGCTTCAATGTGGGTGAATCCGGCGCACGAAAGGCGGTTGATCAGTTCGATCTTGATTTCTGCAGGAATAATCTGCTGCTCGTTCTGCAAGCCGTCACGAGGGCCGACCTCAATGATCTTGACCTTTTTCGGTAGCGCCATTCAGTATCCCTTCGATCGGTCGACAATTCCGGAGACCGGTTCGCCCCGCTCGAACGTGAGCAGCTTCTCGGCGACCTGGCGCACGGTCTGGTCGCGCAGGGTTTCGGCGGCCATGTGCGGTGTTATGGTAATACGCGGCGCACGCCAGAAGGGATGGTCCGGAGGCAGAGGCTCGCTTTGAAATACATCGAGCGTCGCCCCGGCGATTTGGCCCGAATCCAGCGCCTCCAGCAAGTCAGCTTCCACCAGATGCGCGCCGCGACCGATATTGACCAGATATGCGCCGTATTCCAGTTTGCCCAACGTTTCGCCGTTCAGCAGTCCGGCCGTTGCTGCGGTCAGAGGCAGCGCACACACCAGCGCCTTGGTGTCTTGCAGAAAAGCATCCCGCTCTTCGTCGCCGACAAAGCATTGCACGCCCGGTATTTTTTTTCTACCGCGGCTCCAGCCGCGTACCGGAAACCCGAAGTGCAGCAATGCCTGGGCGATGCGGTTGCCGAGGGCGCCAAGTCCCATGATGCCGACGGCGAACTCGTGCTTCCGGTGAGGGGCAAGAAATTTCCATTCGGAGTTTCTTGCCTGCATGTCGTATTCGTCGAAGCGGCGAAAATAGCGCAACAGTGAGTGCGTCACGTATTCCGCCATCTGTATTGCCATCCCGGCATCCTCGAGCCGGATGACCGGCACGCCATGCGGCAGCGTATCGCCCATGTCAAGCAGTGCATCGACGCCGGCGGCAAGGTTGAATATCGCTTTCAGGCCTTTGCGTCCGGCGAGCATCTCCGCAGGAGGCTTCCATACCAGGGCGTAGTCGGCAGGCGCCGTGTCGCCCGGAAACCAGAGCCGAAATTCTGCCTGAGGCAGCGCAGCCCTCAATCCGGACAGCCAAAATGCGTTATCTTCGCCTTCGTTATAGTACAGAATGCGCATGGTCGTGCTTGATGCCGGGAAGAGATGCCTTGACGTCGATTTTTTCGCGCGGCTTCAAACCGAGATTCTTTAGTAGCGCACGGTCTGCTTCCGCCTCGGCGTTGTCAGTTGTCAGCAAGCGCTCGCCGTAGAAAATCGCGTTCGCGCCAGCGGAAAAGCAAAGCGCTTGCTCGGCTTCCGACATTTGCTGGCGTCCAGCCGACAGGCGCACGCGCGCCTTCGGCATGGTGATGCGCGCGACTGCGATGGTGCGTGCAAACTCGAACGGATCAAGTTTCGCGACGTTGGACAGCGGCGTGCCCTCGACCGGAACCAAATGATTGATCGGCACGGCTTCCGGATAGGGATTCATGTTGGCGATCTGTGCGATCAGTTCCGCTCGGTGGCGGCGGGTTTCGCCCATGCCGATGATGCCGCCGCAGCAGACCTTGAGGCCGGCGTTGCGCACGCGTCCGAGCGTGTCGAGCCGATCCTGGTACTGGCGCGTCGTGACGACGTTGGCGTAATAATCCGGTGAAGTGTCGAGATTGTGGTTGTAGTAGTCGAGCCCGGCTTCTTTCAGCCTTTTTGCCTGGTCTTCTTGCAGCATGCCGAGCGTGACGCAGGTTTCGAGGCCGAGTCCCTTTACAGCGCGCACGATTTCCTCGTATTTATCCATGTCGCGCTCTTTCGGCGCGCGGCCGGATGCGCCCATGCAGAAGCGGGTTGCGCCGTTCGCCTTCGCTTCTCGTGCAAATTTCAGCACTTCTTCCAGCGCCAGGATCTTGGAAGCCTTGAGGTCGGTATCGTGGTGCGCCGACTGCGAGCAGTAACCGCAATCTTCCTCGCAGCCGCCGGTCTTCAGCGAAATCAGCGTCGCCAGTTCAATGTCGCCTTCGGGAAAGTTGGTGCGGTGGGCTGCCTGAGCGCGAAACAGCAACTCGGGAAAAGGCAGATCGAACAGCGCCAGGATTTCTTCAACCGGCCAGGTGGCGTTCGCCGGAACGGTCGGCTTTGAAACAGTGGCGTGGAAAGTCAGGGGTTGCGACATGATGATGCGTCCTTTTATTCGATGAAACAGATTAGTGTCTTTGCGGCCAGCCCGGCAGCGCGGAAAAATCAAGATAGGCTGCCGCCTGCGCTGCCGAAACCGAATCCGCATATGGAATCGTGCCGAGCAGGGGAGCGGTCAGGCGCTTCTCCAGGGCGGCAATATTTTCGGTGCAATACGCCATGGAAGGATCGATGCAATTCGCGACCCAACCCACCAGCTTCAGGCCGCGCGCGGCGATGCTTTCCGCCGTCAACAGCCCCTGGCTGATACAGCCCAGCCGCATGCCGACCACAAGCACGACAGGCAAGCCGAATTGTAATGCCAGATCGGCGCTGTCAAGCGATTCCGTCAGTGGAACCCGAAACCCGCCGATGCCTTCGACGACTACTGCGTCGGCGCGGGCGCGGATTTTCTGAAAACAGGTGTGGATATAAGCGAAATCAATAGAGACGTGCTCCAGCGCGGCAGCTATATGCGGCGCCGCGGCCGTTTTCAAGAGATAAGGCGTTGTCAGTTCAGCCGGTAGCTTTATGTTCGAGGCCAAGGCGAGCGCGTCGGCGTCTTCGTTATGCCATACCCCCTCGTATTGCGCCGCGCCTGCGGCGACCGGCTTCATGCCAGCTATGCGCAGGCCCTGCTGCGCCTGGGCGTAAATAAGGGCGCAAGAAACCAGCGTCTTGCCGATCCCGGTATCGATGCCGGTGACGAAGCATGAAAAACCGCTCATGCCCTCATCACCTTGTCGAACACGTCCAAGGTTCGTGAAGCCAAGAGGTCGATTTCGTCGTCGCACAGGATGTACGGCGGCATCAGGTACACGGTATTACCTATCGGACGCAGCAGCAGTTCCTGCTCCAGTGCGGTTGTGAAAAATCGACGCGCAAACGAGGCCGATCTGGCGGGATCCTCAATAACTGCGTCAAACGCCAGGATCATGCCGCGCTGGCGAAAATGGCGCACTCGCTTGTCCGAATCCAGCGGTCGCAACGCGGCGGCAAGGCGTGCTGCGCGCTCCCGATTTTTGTTCAGGACATCATCCTCTTCAAAAATTGCGAGCGTTGACAGAGCTGCGCGGCATGCCAGGGGATTGCCTGTATAAGAATGTGAATGCAGAAAGCCGCGCGATACCTCTTCGCTGTAAAAAGCTTGAAAAATCTCATTGCGCGTCATGACCAGCGATAGCGGCAGATAGCCGCCGCTGATCCCTTTCGACAAGCATAGAAAATCGGGACATATGCCGGCCTGATCGAAGGCGAAAAATGTCCCGGTGCGGCCGCAGCCGACTGCAATCTCATCGGCTATCAGGTGGACGCGGTATTCATCGCACAGCTTCCGCACCTGCTGCAGGTAAACAGGGTCGTGCATAGCCATGCCGGTCGCGCACTGGACCAGGGGTTCGAAGATGACTGCGGCGATTTTGTCTGCACTCTGCTGTAGAAGCGACTCCAGATCGGCCGCGGCGCGAAGCGCCACATCAGCGCCGGTCTCGCCCTCTTCGGCAAGTCTTGTATCGGGGGACGCAACGACATGTACGCGGTTCAAAAGCGGCCCGTACGCGTCACGGAAGAGCGCGACATCGGTGACTGCGAGCGCGCCTATGGTCTCGCCGTGGTAGCTGCCCTTGAGGCATACGAATTCCTGCTTGCCGGCATGTCCTGCGTTGCGCCAGGCGTGGAAGCTCATTTTCAGAGCGATTTCCACCGCCGAAGCGCCATCGGACGCATAAAAACAGTGGCCGAGCCGATGTCCGGTCAACGCGGACAGTTTTTCGGACAGCTCGACCACGGGCTCGTGCGTAAAGCCGGCCAGCATTGCATGTTCGAGCCGGTCGATCTGGTCTTTCAGTGCTGCGCCGATACGCGGATTGGCATGGCCGAACAGGTTGGTCCACCACGAACTGATCGCATCCAGATAACGCCGCCCCTGGTGGTCGAAGAGCCATGCTTCGCGGCCATGGCTAATGGCGACCAGCGGAAGGGTTTCGTGGTGCTGCATCTGCGTACACGGATGCCAGACGCTTTTCATGCTGCGGCTGACCCAGTCATTCGGCAGGTTTGTTGTCAACTAAAGCTCCAAAACAAAAATTACTTGCTGCTATTTTCCGGGAAATAACCGTCAAGGTAAAACCAGCGGCAGTCTTCATGCACAAACCGGCTGATTTCATGCAGCCGGCAAGCGCGGCCGCCCAACTTGTAGCGAGCGATGAACTCCACTGTTGCCCAATTGCCGTCCTGTTCATGCTGGCAGACCGTCAAATCGAGCCATTTCATGCCGTCGTTTCCAGAGAACAATGGCTCGGACGGGCGTGTGCTTTTGTACCATGTCGATTTCAGGTATTTTTCGTTGCGTAAAACATAGGCGCTATAACGGGAGCGCATCAATTCCACTGCTGTCTGCGGGATTTCCTGCAACAGGACAAAGCGTCCGCAGCAATCGGCAAACCGCCCGCCGCCGCAAGGACATGCAAGATCGCTGGGGTGTTTTTCCATGTTGGACATGAGTTCAGTGTTAACGCAACTGACAGGATTTTACATGCTGTTGCCGGACTGTCGTAAATGAGCACGGTTTCTTAGGAAGCTCTCACCGCTCGAGCCAGGCATGAAACCATGCCCGGCTCGATAGATAATCCTCAGTCTTGATTCTGAATTCGCATCAAGTCGTCCGGTTCCAGCCAGCGCCATGCGCCTTCCGCAAGAGTTTCCTCGAGGGTGAGTCCTCCGATAGTAATTCGGTGCAATTTTTCGACCCGGTTTCCGGCTGCGGCGATCATGCGCTTGACCTGGTGGTATTTACCTTCAGCCAGTGTCAGGTGCAGCTTGTGTTCGTCGATTTGTTCGCAGCGGATTGCTGCAAGAGGCGCGGGTTCGTCGTGCAACTGTACGCCGGTTTCCAGCGCGTTAATCTGCTCAGGCTGAATCGGGTGCTTGACGCTGACCTCGTAAACCTTGCGAACTTTTTTCCTGGGAGCGCTGTAAGTGTGTATGAATGCGCCATCGTCGGAAAACAGCAACAGTCCGGTCGTGTCCTGATCAAGCCGCCCCACGCACTGCACTCCGCGCTGGACCAGATGCGGCGGCAGTAGTGAAAAAACGCTGCCGTGATGCTGCGGTTGATGCGAGCATTCAATGCCGGCAGGCTTGTTCATGGCAAGGTAGACATGGCGCCTGTATGGCCATGCAATGCCATCGACCTCAAAGATAAGGTTGTCAGTTAGAAAATCGGCGTCAGGATCGGCGCAAACAGCGCCATTCACCTTTATGCGTCCGCTCTTAATCATGCTGCGGCACAGCTTGCGGCTACCGAAACCCTGGCTCTGAATGATTTTTTCCAGTGTCATGCCCATAATAGACAAATCTTTTTGAAAATAAACGAAGCGCTATGGCGGGATGAACATGGAGGAGACGTTACGGCGAATTATTCACTTGACCTGAAAAAATCCGCAAAGCGCCGTCAGCACCATACAATGGTCCACTATAGCCAAAAACAGTAGGAAGAAGTTATTGCAGGGAGCGGTTTAGGTTCCTCGTGCTGGCGATTTCAACGAAATGCTGACTTAGAACAAAGAAAAAGAGATCCATGCGAAGAGAATTGTACAAAAAATTGCACATTCGTTTCGCAAATTAAAAAACCCCACTAACGCGGGGTTTTAAAAGCGCCTGAAAGGATCAGGCTGACTGGATGTTTGAAGCTTGCTTGCCTTTAGGGCCTTGCGTGACTTCGAACTGGACTTTTTGACCCTCTTTAAGAGTCTTGAAGCCGTTCATGTTGATAGCGGAAAAATGTGCGAACAAATCTTCACCGCCGTCATCAGGAGTAATAAAACCGAAACCTTTGGAATCGTTAAACCACTTGACTGTACCTGTTGCCATAAAAAGGGTCTTTCAAATAAGAACTCATCACACGAGCAATAAAAGCAAGAAGTATCGGACAGTACACAACTCACTAGACTAGCTCATTTCTTTTAAAATTAACAAGCACGGGACATTGCACTTATCAATACAACCATTGTTGTGGCAATGATTTTCAAAGTCAAGCGTTTTCATAAAAAACAATGTACCTTTTGATAATAAATAAAGAGATTTGCAGAGGCTTGCTATTATCTCTGCCCATCCCTCAGCAAGCACCAAAAAAATCGCGTAATATAAACTCCTAAATTAGGCTTATTGGCATAATTAACTGACGAGCTAACGGTTTAGAGTAGATTAAATGGCAATGAAGCAGCAAAATGAAACTCTTCTGGAACGGCAAGTGGAAAAACTTGGGCCGCCGCCCCTTTATCAGGTTTTTCTGTTAAACGACGATTACACCCCGATGGACTTCGTTGTGGTTGTTCTTCAGGAGTACTTCAACAAGGATCGCGAGTCTGCAACGCAAATTATGCTTAAGGTTCATCTGGATGGGAAAGGTATCTGTGGAATATTTTCTAAGGATATTGCTTGCACCAAGGTGGAGCTTGTCTTAAACCATGCCCGGAAAGTTGGGCATCCGCTGCAATGCGTGATGGAGGAAGTATGATTGCGCAAGAATTGGAAGTCAGTTTGCACATGGCCTTTGTCGAAGCCAGACAGGCCCGCTATGAGTTCATAACTGTCGAGCACCTGCTGTTGGCGCTGCTGGACAACCCCTCTGCATCCGAAGTTCTGAAAGCATGCAGCGCCAATATTGCCGACTTGCGCAAGACGCTCGGCAATTTCATCGGCGACAATACTCCGGTTGTTCCTGGAACCACCGAGGTGGACACGCAGCCGACACTTGGATTCCAGCGCGTCATTCAACGCGCCATCATGCATGTCCAATCGGCGTCGAACGGGAAGAAGGAAGTTACGGGCGCGAACGTGCTGGTAGCCATCTTCGGCGAAAAGGATTCCCATGCTGTCTACTACTTGCATCAGCAGGGGGTGACGCGTCTCGATGTCGTCAATTTTATCTCTCACGGCGTACGCAAAAATCAGCAGCCGGAGGCGCAGAAAGCCTCGGAAGCCGGAGAAGAAGCAGTAACGGCAGAAGGTCAGCAGAAAGAAACGCCGCTCGATCAGTTTACGCAGAACCTGAACAAGCAGGCCCTCGCAGGTCAGATCGATCCGCTGATTGGTCGGGAAGAGGAGATCGACCGCGTCATACAGATACTGTGCCGTCGCCGTAAAAACAATCCGCTCCTGGTGGGTGAGGCCGGTGTCGGCAAGACCGCGATTGCGGAAGGCCTGGCCTGGCGCGTCACGCAGGGCGATGTTCCTGAAGTATTGCAAAAGGCGGTTGTCTATTCGCTCGATATGGGCGCGTTGCTGGCTGGAACGAAATATCGCGGCGATTTCGAGCAGCGCCTGAAAGCGGTGCTGAAGCAGTTGAAAGATAATCCGAACACGATTCTGTTTATCGATGAGATACATACGATCATCGGGGCGGGTTCGGCTTCCGGCGGCACGCTGGACGCGTCAAATCTTCTGAAGCCTGCGCTGTCGAGCGGCCAACTGAAGTGCATCGGCGCAACCACGTTCACCGAGTTCCGGGGCGTATTCGAAAAGGATCAGGCACTTGCGCGGCGCTTCCAGAAAATTGACATTCAGGAGCCGACCGTCGAGCAGACCGTTCAGATTCTGCGTGGGTTGAAATCGCGCTTCGAAGATCACCATAACGTCAAGTATTCCGTATCGGCATTGACGACGGCAGCCGAATTGTCGGCCCGCTTCATCAACGACCGCCATCTGCCCGACAAGGCGATCGACGTGATCGACGAGGCTGGCGCGGCGCAGCGCATTCTGCCGAAATCGAAGCAGAAAAAGACGATCGGCAAGGCAGAGATCGAAGACATTATTGCAAAGATTGCACGCATTCCTCCGCAGACCGTCAATCAGGATGACCGCAGCAAGCTGCTGAATATGAGTCGCGACCTGCGAAATGTCGTGTTCGGCCAGGAACCGGCGATCGAGGCATTGTCTTCTTGCATCAAGATGGCTCGCGCTGGCTTGGGCAAGGCAGACAAGCCGATTGGCTCTTTCCTGTTTTCCGGTCCGACCGGCGTCGGCAAGACCGAGGTGGCAAGACAGCTTGCTTTCGTTCTGGGCATCGAGTTGATCCGTTTCGACATGTCCGAGTACATGGAGCGCCACGCGGTCAGCCGCATGATCGGCGCGCCGCCGGGATATGTCGGGTTCGACCAGGGCGGCTTGTTGACCGAAGCCATCACGAAGAAGCCGCATGCCGTGCTGTTGCTGGATGAAATCGAGAAGGCGCATCCGGATGTCTTCAATATCCTGTTGCAGGTAATGGACCACGGCACGCTGACCGACAACAATGGACGCAAGGCCGACTTCCGCAACGTGATTATCATCATGACCACGAACGCGGGAGCGGAAAGCCTGCAGAAATCGAGTATCGGCTTCACTGGCAACAAGCAGGCCGGCGACGAGATGGGGGACATCAAACGCATGTTCACGCCGGAATTCCGCAACAGGCTTGATGCGATTATCAGTTTCAACGCTCTGGACGAGGATGTCATCATGCGCGTCGTGGATAAGTTCCTGATGCAATTGGAAGAGCAATTGCACGAGAAGAAGGTCGAAGCGGTCTTTACCGACAACCTGCGCAAGTTCCTGGCGAAGAAGGGGTTCGATCCGCTGATGGGCGCTCGCCCGATGTCGCGCCTGATTCAGGACATGATCCGCAAGGCGCTGGCTGACGAACTGCTGTTCGGCAAGCTGATTTCAGGCGGAACGGTGACGGTGGACTTGGGCGAAAATGACGAGATCAAGCTGGATTTCCAGCAGGGCGGCGACATTTCTCCCTCGACTCCGGTGGAGATTGCCGAAGTCGAATAGCAGGGCCGCTGGTACTTGTCAAAAGCCCGATCCGCAAACGGATCGGGCTTTTTTATGCCGTGATGCGCACAGTCCAGATGTAACACAAGAGCGCGACAGGCAGCATATAAGCGGCGAGTGCCGCAACCCGGCGCGGCGAAGGCCGCTTCATGATCAGCCGCATGCCGATCCAGGCGGAAAACAGGGCGCCCGCCGCAAGCAAGGCCGACTGCAGCCACGCCATCCATTGCAGATCCAATCCTTCCCCACGCAAAAATGAAACAGTCAGTGCCGACAGTCCAAGAAACATGCCGGCTCCCGCAACCGGGATCAGCCCGAGCGTCAAGCGCTGCCACGTCAATTCCGCATCGCCGGCAAGCCGAACCGAAAGCCAGGCGGATATCAAGACCGCTAGCCCCAGCATGCCCCCCGATCCTGCAATGAAGAGCACAAGGGTGAGGCCGTCAAGCAGGCTATAGACTGTATTCGCCTCGGGATAATTGGCGAGAATCCACCAAGGCGCATCGGATTGCAGCAGCGCAAACGCTTCAAATCCCGACAGCCACGCAGACAAGGCGGACTTGAATGACAGAAACAACGGATTGCCTGCCCATTGCATTGCAGCCGTACAAATGCCGATAACGCCGAAAATCAGAGTGACGGCTTCCGCCGTTGAAGTTGCCTTGCTGCCCGCCGCGACAATTTCGCTGTCCGGCGCGCGCACGGCCAGATCCACCGCATTGATGTAGCCGCTGCAGCGGCCGCATGCATGGCAAGCGGAAGCGCTCTTCATTTGACGAATGTTGACCAGCGGAGCGCAGTTGATGCGCGGCGGCGGACCGGAATGGCGCTTCCACTGTTCCTGATTGACCGCAAAATGGAACGGAGCAATCTTTGCCAGCAGCGAAAAGACGCCATTGGCCGGACACAAGTACATGCACCATATGCGTTTGCCGTTCCCATACAGGAACCCGGTCAGCATCGCGGCCAGGGTTGGCAAACCCAGCAACAACAGGGTTGCATGCGGGAAATCGTATACGCCAACCATCTGCCCGTAAACGGTGGTGCCGGACAGCATGACAAACGGCCATCCATGCCAGCGCAGCCAGCGTGGAATCGAACGTTTTTGGCCATGACGGCTGACGAGTTCGGTCAAGGTGCCATCCGGGCAGAATACGCCGCACCAGACGCGTCCGAACAGCATCATGCTTAGCATGATGAAGGGCCAGCCGAATCCCCAGAGCATAAAACGGGAGAAGCGGCCAAGATTGCTGGAAGTGAAGGATTCCATCCCCGGCGCATGATCTAGAAAAGGGGCAAACAGCAGAAACAGATAAAGCGCGACGGCTCCCCACTGGATAGCTGAAGTGACGCACGGATTGCGCTGCACCGCCCGGCCAAAGCGGGCAGGAATGGCCAAGTTCGAGGAAGAGGTGGCTGGGGCTGACGTGGAATCCGTTTGTTGCATGGCGAGATGATACAACGGCGCTGCAATTCCGGTTATTCGCTGCATATATTCATGGTGTTGTTATAAAGCCGGATTGTTTGCCGTACTCAATAGTTAGTGAGTGGCCTTGTTTAAAGGAATTCCTGAAAATGCCTTGTGCGGTAAAAATTATTATGTTCGGCTTGTTGGCGGCTAATGCCGAATGCAATAATTACACATTGGATGTTGCCTGGAAACGGGTAAAGCCGGTAGCCTTGTATCTACTGGTTCGCGTCCTTCCTAGATAGATAACACGACAGAAAGTGAATTATGCTGCAACACAGCCTCGTTCTTTCCAATGGAATTACCATGCCAACGCTGGGCCAGGGTACCTGGTTCATGGGCGAGTCCCATTTGGCTAGGCAAGCCGAAATTGCTGCGCTGAAACATGGCATCGCCCTAGGCATGACGCTGATCGATACAGCTGAAATGTACGGCAACGGCGGCGCAGAAGAAGTGGTGGGCGAGGCAATCGCGGGACAGCGCGACCAAGTATTTCTGGTAAGCAAGGTGCTGCCGAGCAACGCCAGCCGCAGCGGAGTCATCGCCGCGTGCGAACGCAGCCTGAAACGCATGAAGACGGATTACCTGGATCTTTACCTTTTGCACTGGCCCGGCAGCTATCCGCTGCAAGATACCTTCGCCGCATTTCGCGTTCTGCAGGAATCTGGCAAGATCCGCGCTTTTGGCGTCTCCAACTTCGATACGCGCGATATGAAAGAAGCGGCACGGTACGATGGCGGCCAGAATTGTATAAACCAGGTACTTTACAATCTGGGTTCGCGCGGCATCGAATGGGATTTGCTGCCATGGCAGAAAGAACGCAATATTGCCACTATGGCATACTCGCCGCTATACCAGACCCAATTGCTGCGCGACGACGCGCTGCAGCGCATCGCCGTTCAACTCTCGATCACGCCGGCGCAGCTGGCTCTGGCATGGCTGCTGCATCAGGACACGATTCCCATCCCTAAATCCTCTAGTCAGAGCCGGGTGGAAGAAAACCGCAAGGCATGGGATATCAAGCTGACCGGCGAAGTGCTGGCGGCGCTGGATGCCGCTTTCCCTCCGCCGGCACATAAAATGCCGCTGGATATGCTCTAGTGGCCGAGCGCCGTCGGCGCATCGAATCGGCCTTCTGCAGCCAGTTGCCTGATCGTACGCACGGTATCGATATCCGACTCGCGGTAGGCGGAACGGCGATAATCGTTGTAAACCGCATCGGGTCCGGTATCCGGGCTCTCATCCTCGTAGGCAAAGCGCACGAACAGGTAATCGTCATGCGGCTCCTCGATCGTCATGGTCAGGGTCGAAGCCGAAATCTCGCCTTGTGCCGGCACCTGATAGCAAACCTGATGCTGGCCAATAAACAGGACCCGGTCAAGAATGACCAGGTCGCCATAACGGAGCGAGCGCGATAATGTCTCTGACGAGCGCTCCAATATGTCGCACGAGTCCAGATGCGGAACGAATAGCGTAGTCGCTTCGGCGCGCAATACCAGGCCGCGCCACAATTGAATGCGGCTCAAAGGCGCAATCATTGGATTGTTCGGGCTGGTAATTTCAATCAAATGTTCGAATTTCATGCTTGCTTACAAAGATAGGAAATATTTTTATTGGGGGTAATTCTATAGGGCATTAATCGTCGCGTGAGCGAGCTAAACGGACTATCCGCCTTCTTGCAGATAGCCCGTACTTTGCCGCAATGAAAGTCTGTTTTAGGGGTGATTCCTATGCGAAACGCCCGGAATCAAGCGAGAACCCCTTGATGAATTCCACGGCCGGCAAGCGCTTCCCACCCGGCTTTTGCAGTTCGGCAAGGCGCAGCACGCCACCCCCGCACGCGACCAGCACGCCGCTTTGCGCATCTGCCGCGAGTACTTCACCGCTGGCTCCCGAGGTGGCTTCCGTAATCGCTTCGGCGCGCCAGATTTTTACCGGAGTGCCTTCAAACATAGCAACAGCCCCTGGAAACGGATTAAGGGCGCGAATCTTGTTTGCAATTTTCGCGGACGGCTCCTTAAAATCGATTGCGGCTTCTTCTTTGGTTATTTTTGCGGCGTAGTTTGCCCCTGTTTCCGGCTGCGGCTTTGGATGCAGGCCGCTTCGTTCCAGCCGATGCAGTGCCGATACGATCATGGACGCGCCGAGCGCTGCCAGTTTATCGTGCAGGCTGCCGGCATCGTCGCTGTTTTCAATCGAAATGCTTTGCTGCATCAGGACGGGGCCGGTATCCAGGCCTTCATCCATCTGCATTATGGTTATGCCTGTTTCCCTGTCGCCGGCTTCGATTGCGCGTTGAATGGGCGCCGCGCCGCGCCAACGCGGCAGCAGCGAGGCATGAATGTTGATGCAGCCAAGCGGTGGAATATCCAGGATGGAGCGCGGCAGGATCAACCCGTATGCGACGACTACCATCGCATCGAATTGCGTGGCCAGCAGCAAGTCATGCGCCTGTCTCGCTTCAGCGGCACTCTTGCCGTCAAGCCGCAGCGACAGGGGTTGCGTGACCGGAATGCCATGCGCGAGTGCATACTGCTTGACTGCAGACGGTTGCAGACGCATGCCTCGCCCTGCAGGCCGGTCGGGCTGGGTCAGAACAAGAGGAACATCAAAGCCGGCTTCGCAAAGCGACCTGAGCGCAATGGCAGCAAATTCGGGAGTGCCTGCGAATACGATTCTCATTTTATTTCTCCTGTTGGGGCCCCTGTGAACGGGCTCTGCGCTGCAACTATCGTTTGGGCCGGAAAAGTAGCGCGAATCCTCTTTCAGAGGAAAAAATGTTATCGCCTTTGGCTGGCAGGAGAGGCCATGTCGCGCCGTTTTTCGCGTTCTTCCTTCATCATTTTTGCTTTGATGCGGTTTCGTTTCAATTGTGAAAGATATTCCACAAACAAAAAACCCCTGAGGTGATCGACTTCATGTTGCACGCAGACGGCCATCAAGCCTTCAGCGGTGAGCTCAAACGGGTTTCCTTCCACATCCAGCGCGCATACTTTGACTTTGGCCGGACGTTCGACTTCATCGTAGATGCCAGGGACCGACAGGCATCCTTCCTCGAACACAGCTTTTTCCGGGCTGGTCCATACGATTTTCGGATTAATGAATACCCGCAGGTCGGTGCGGGATTCCGATGTATCGATAATCACGAGTTGTTCGTGAACGTTGACCTGCGGCGCAGCCAGGCCGATGCCCGGCGCGTCGTACATGGTTTCGGCCATGTCGGCAACCAGCTTTCTCAGGCGAGCGTCAAACGCCGTGACGGGCTTGGCGACCTTGTTCAGACGTGGATCAGGATAGCGAATAATAGGTAATCGTGACATCGTATTTATCAGTGGTGCAACAACAGGTTGCGTTTTTCTTGCCAGTTCAAGTATTTATGTGCAGAATTTGATGCAACTCAGCAATATCTTTGCGCCTTCGGTTTTGCTTCCCGGCAACTTGCGGTCTCTCGAAGCGATGTTCCTCACATTGGAATCACCATGAAAAAGTTTAGCATAGCTGCCCTCATTCTGTTTTGCGTTCCTGTTTTTATAATGCTGAATTCGCCTGCTGCGATCGCTGCAGACAAGGCAAAATGCTCATTTTCGCCTAATGCGCCAGACCAGCATGTTGTGGTTAAAGGGGATACTCTATGGGGAATTTCAGGAAAATTTCTGGAACATCCCTGGTGCTGGCCTCAAGTATGGGGCATGAACCGCGAAGAAATACGCAACCCCCACTGGATATATCCGGGTCAGGTAGTGTATTTCGATCGTGCCGCCGGGCGCTTGAGGCTGGGTACTCCAGCCGGCACAGGCGAAACACCCACGGTGCGGCTATCGCCGAAGATTCGCAGTGCCGAGATTGGCAAGGAGCCGATACCGGCAATTGATGCCCGTATCATCGAACCGTTTTTGTCGCAGGCGCTCGTAGTCGACAAGGCGGAGCTGGATATGGCGCCGCGGATTGTAGCCACGCAAGAAAACCACGTTACTTTGGGGAACGGCGACAAGGCTTATGTTCGAGGCGATTTGCAGGGCAATACGAAATTTCAGGTATTCCGCAGCCCTGTTCCGCTGAAAGATCCGGTTACAGGCATAATACTCGGCTATGAAGCAAAACATCTTGGTACGCTGATGCTGGTGCGCACCGCCACCGCCACCGCCGTGGACGAGGCGCATACTTTCGTCGTAACTAACGCGCGGGAAGAAATGGGTATCGGCGATCGTCTGATGCCATCCCAAGCCGCTCCGATTCTAAGCTATATGCCGCATTCGCCCGAGAATCAGATCGATGCGCGGGTAGTATCAATTTATGGCGGCGTCAGCCATGCCGGACAGAACCAGGTCGTGTCGATCAACCGCGGGAAGCGGATGGGCATCGACCCGGGCACCGTGCTGGTATTGGCTCGGGCGGGGAAAATCGTTCCAGACCTGACCGACAGGAAGCACCCCGTCAGCCTGCCTGCTGAAGAATACGGCAACCTGTTCATTTTCCGCGTATTCGACAACGTTTCATACGGACTGATCATGCAGGTAAAAGATACGGTTGTGGTCGGCGATGCAGCCAAGTCTCCGGAATGAGCGCATCAGTTCGGACGCGATAGACAAGCATGGATTCTCAGTCGGAGGAACTGTTTTCCTGGCTCCGTCTTGACCAGACCGAGGGTGTAGGGCCGGAAACAGCTCGCAGGCTGTTGGCCGCTTTCGGCCTGCCGCAAAATATCTTTAATGCCCGGTTCTCCGATCTGCTTCGGGTCGTTCCGGAGCGGATAGCGCTGGCGCTGACTTCACCCGCGCCGGAAGCGATTCAGGCGCAGTTCGACAAGACGCAGGAATGGTCTGTTCAGTCCGGCAATCATGTTCTGACACTGGCCGACAGTTGCTATCCAAAGTCACTTTTTGATATTGCCGCCCCACCTATTGTGCTTTATGCAAAGGGAAGGCTGGATTTGCTGCAATCGCCCTCCCTTGCAATCGTTGGCAGCCGTAACGCGACTGCACAAGGATTCGCCAACGCCGAAAAATTCGCCGAAGCGCTGAGCCAAGCCGGCCTGACGATCGTATCGGGCCTGGCGTTGGGCATCGACGCCGCCGCGCATCAGGGCGGTCTGGAAGGGATCGGTTCAACGATCGCCGTGATCGGAACCGGCGCCGACATCGTCTATCCTGCACGGAATCGCGGCCTGGCGCACAGAATCGCTGAAAGCGGTTGCATTATCAGTGAATATCCTCTCGGGACGGCCGCAATCGCTTCCAATTTTCCCAGAAGAAACCGGATCATCAGCGGACTTGCTCGCGGCGTGCTTGTGGTCGAAGCAGCTATAAAATCGGGGTCGCTTATCACCGCTCGTCTTGGTGCCGAGCAAGGCCGGGAAGTGTTTGCAATACCCGGTTCTATTCACTCGCCATTGTCGCGCGGCTGCCATCAACTTATACGTCAAGGCGCCAAGCTGGTCGAGTCAGCGCAAGACGTGCTGGAAGAACTGCCCTCTTTTCGTAATCTCCCATCGGAGAAGATGCCGGACGCCTCGCGGTCGGAATTGCCGGCCGATTCGCAAGCCGAACAAGTGCTTCACGCTATGGGATTCGATCCGGTTGCCATTGATAACCTCGAAGAGCGTTGCGGTTTAAGTGTTGCGACATTGAGTGCCGAACTGCTGAATCTTGAATTGGGCGGGTTGGTGGAAAGTTTGCCGGGCGGTACGTATCGCCGGCTCTTGCTTTGAAAATGATTTGCCGTTTCGCCCGAATCCGTTGTTGCAAGACAATATCCAAGGGAGTATGCTGAAAAGGAACTGTTTTACCCAAGTGAGATAAAATGCAATTCCACATACTCCGGCATAATCCGTCCGGTTTCACTGTCGCAGGCAAAGGCGTTGCGACCCGTTATTCTTTATGTCTTGTATTGCAGCGGACAATGCTGCTAGAGTAATGAGATGTTCGATATTCTTGTTTATCTCTACGAAACCTATTATCGCTACGATGCGTGTCCTGCGCCCGCTACTCTTATGAAAAAGTTGTCGGCGGCTGGCTTTGCACAGGACGAAATATCGGAAGCGCTCGACTGGCTGACCGAACTGGGGGAGACTTCCGACGATTTTGCCGCCGGTTCCCTTCATCTGGCGGCGTTTTCTTCAGGCGTGCGTATCTACGCGGAACAGGAATTATCCGATCTGGGAACCGAGGCGATCGGTTTTATCCAATTTCTGGAGTTGGCCAAAGTGCTGGATCCAATCCAGCGCGAAATTGTCATCGAACGCGGGCTCGCGGCGAACGATGCGCCGCTGCCCCTCGACAAGCTTAAAATCATCGTATTGATGACGCTGTGGAGAGAGGGAAAAGAGCCGGGCGCCATCGTATTCGATGAATTGTTTTTCGGTGTCGAAGATTCCTTGCCTCGCCTTTTGCATTAATGCCTGGCGCACACCCATTTTTCCTCTGTTCGCTATAGTTGCCGCTTGCAGTTTTCGCCGCAACACCCTTATCATTGGCGCGCTACTTGAGCGTGCCTATGGCAAACCAGACGGGCGATGCGAAGAGTGACCGGATTGTATAACACCCTTATTGACCACACTTATGACAAAGACCCTCATCATTGCCGAAAAGCCCTCTGTTGCGAACGACATCGCAAAGACTTTGGGCGGCTTTACCAAGCAGGGTGATTATTTCGAGTCCGACCAGTACGTGCTATCGTCGGCCGTCGGCCACTTGGTCGAGGTTGCCGCGCCGGATGAATATGAAGTCAAGCGCGGAAAGTGGAGCTTTGCCAACCTGCCGGTGATCCCTCCCCAATTTGCCATTCAGCCGATTCCGAAGACTGAGGCGCGCCTGAAGGTGCTGACCCGGCTGATCAAGCGCAAGGATGTTACAACCATTATCAACGCCTGCGATGCCGGTCGCGAGGGCGAGTTGATATTCCGTCTGATTGCCCAGCATGCGAAAGCGAAGCAGCCGATCAAGCGCCTATGGCTGCAGTCGATGACGCCGAATGCAATCCGTGAAGGATTTACACACCTTCGGGAAGATAAGGAAATGCTGCCGCTGGCTGATGCGGCCCGTTCGCGCTCCGAGGCGGACTGGCTGATCGGGATCAACGGCACTCGCGCAATGACTGCTTTCAACTCGAAAGAAGGCGGGTTTTTTCTGACCACAGTCGGCCGCGTACAGACGCCAACGCTCTCGATCGTGGTCAAGCGCGAGGAGAAAATAAAAAATTTCACGCCGCGTGATTATTGGGAAGTGCAGGCCGAATTCGTATGCGCGGCCGGTTTGTACCAAGGCCGCTGGCTGGACACAAAATTCAAGAAAGATGAAGCCGATGCTGAGAAACGTGCCGAGCGGCTCTGGAGCATGGCGGCGGCGGAATCGATCGTCACTGCTTGCCGCGGCAAGCCTGGCAATGTCACTGAGGAATCAAAGCCGACCACCTCGATTTCGCCGGCGCTTTTCGATCTGACCAGCCTGCAGCGCGAGGCCAACTCCCGTTTTGGCTTTTCAGCCAAGAATACGCTTGGCCTGGCGCAAGCGCTGTATGAGCGGCATAAGGTGCTGACTTATCCGCGTACCGATTCGCGCCATCTGCCGGAAGATTATCTGCCGACAGTGCGCCAGACGCTTGAAACCCTTTCCGAGAACAACAATTATCAGCCGTTCGCGGCACAGATATTGAACAAGAGCTGGGTCAAGCCAAACAAGCGTATCTTCGACAACAAGAAAATCACGGATCACTTTGCGATTATTCCGACTACGCAGGCACCGAAAAACTTGTCCGAACCGGAGCAAAAGCTTTACGATCTTGTGACGCGGCGCTTTATGGCGGTGTTTTTTCCGGCAGCCGAATTCATGGTCACGACGCGTTTTACCGAAGTGGCCGGCCACCAGTTCAAGAGCGAGGGCAGGGTGATGACCAACTCCGGTTGGCTCTCGATCTACGGCAGGGAAGCCTTGCTCGACAAGGAGGGCGGCGAGGCCGCAGGCATTCTGGTAGCGGTCGCGCCAAAGGAAAAAGTCAAAAGTGAGAGCGTCGCCGCCAGCGCACTGGTGACCAAGCCGCCAGCACGCTACAACGAGGCGACGCTGCTCTCGGCAATGGAGGGCGCCGGCAAGTTGCTGGACGACGATTTGCGTGATGCAATGGCCGGAAAAGGGCTAGGCACGCCAGCGACGCGCGCCGCCATCATCGAGGGCCTGCTTTCTGAAAAATACTTGCTGCGCGAAGGACGCGAACTGATTCCGACGCCGAAGGCGTTCCAATTGATGACGTTGCTGCACGGTCTCGGCGTCGACGAATTGACGCTGCCGGAACTGACTGGGGAATGGGAGTACAAGCTCTCGCAGATCGAAAAAGGCAAGATCAGCCGCGAAGAGTTCATGCAGGAAATTGCGCAGATGACCCAGATCATCGTCAAGCGCGCCAAGGAACACGATAGTGCGACCATCCCCGGGGATTATGTATCCTTAACGACCCCATGCCCGAATTGCGGCGGTGAAGTGAAGGAAAACTATCGTCGTTTTGCCTGCACAAAATGCACTTTTTCCATCAGCAAGACGCCGGGCAGCCGCCAGTTCGCGGTTCCTGAGGTAGAGGAATTGCTGCGAGATGGAACCATAGGGCCGCTGCAGGGATTCCGTTCCAAGATGGGCCGGCCGTTTGCTGCCATCCTGAAGATTGCCCGCGACGAGGAAAACGATAACTACAAGCTCGAATTCGACTTCGGCCAGAACAAGGACGATGAAAGCGCCGAAGCGATTGATTTCAGTGATAAATCCCCTCTTGGCCCATGCCCGAAGTGCGGAGGCAAAGTGTATGAGCTGGGGTTGGCCTACGTTTGTGAAAATACGGTTGCCAGACCCAAGAGCTGCGACTTCCGTAGCGGCCGCATTATCCTGCAGCAGGAAATACTGCCCGAACAGATGTCCAAGCTGCTGAACGAAGGCAGGACCAACCTTCTTCCCGGATTTGTGTCGCAACGTACCCGCCGCCCATTCAAGGCTTATCTCGCGCTGGGAAAGGACGGTAAAGTCAGCTTCGAGTTCGAGGAATCCAAGGCAAAATCGTCCTCGAAGACCAAAACGGCGGCCAAGTCACCAGCCGGAACAAGCGTGAAGGCGGCAGCCAAACCGGCGGCAATAAAAGCCGCCGCAAAAAAGCCAGCCGTCAAGAAAGCAGCTATCAAGAAAACAGCGGTCAAGAAAACGGCGGTTAAGAAGGCGACGGCAAAGAAATCGAAAGTCGATGGGGAATAACGATTCCCCGGCACCTGTCGGACGGGCTTGCTCAGGAATGCGAATGCAGTTGATGCCTGGATGGACAGGCCGTCTCATTCAGCCGAAGTGAGGCGGGAGGCATCGAATGCCCGCCTCGCTATTGCGTCTTCCAGTAAGCTAAGGCAGCCTACCTGATGCCATATAGCACTGCTGCCTGATCTCCGTTTGACGTCAAGCCGGCCATGACAAGCGTACGGCTTATTGTCGAGGGAGAATAGTCGTATGCCACTCCCGTAAAAGACTGGTTCGGTTGCGTGCATGGAGTGGGGCCAAACGCAATGGTCATATTAAAGATATTCTTTCCGGAAGTACGGGGCGTAAGCGAGCCGCTGAAAGAACATCCATTTGAATATGCGCCGGAAAAAATGCCGGGAGCGGTTATGTTCATTGTCGGCTGATTGCCCAGAAGATCGATCATGACCCAGTCGCCGATCACATCGTTCAGGTTGGCTGGCGTATTGTAGGTATAAACGGCGGCCTGGGGCGCGACGCCTTGGAAGTTCGCCGTGCTGTCTTTTTGCCTGGCGTGGCCGTTGAAAAAATTCCCGGGCTCGAACGAAGCTGTCAGGCGACCGTCAAAGACGGCATCGATCGCGTTATTCCGAAAGAAATGGTCGCTAAGATCATAGGAATAAAAAGTATTGCTGGCGGCGCCGATCTGCCCGGTGCCGTGCAACATGCCATCTACAAAAAAAGTATTGTTTAGCGTCTCTCCGTATACGATGAAAAACTCGCCGGTTTCCAGGACGACTGTTTGCTGATTGAAACTCAGCGAGCTGCCATTACTATATACGATCGTTCCATCGTATAGCCCTTGAGCCGTGGATCTGTCCGCCCTGAACGCAGGGCGCCCGTCGCCGTCGCCTCCGCACCCGGTCATCAGCATGCAGGATAAGAAGGCAACTGCACATGGCTTGTGAATTTTCATTTTCCGTCCTTTGAAAATGAGTGCGTCGGAAAGTAAGTCTACTGAACAGCATGTTCCTGATGATTGCTACCGGGAATGCTTTCAATTTTTAGACATGCTCACTTCGAAACATTTGCAAAGGACGAGAGCGAAAATTCCTGTTATCGCGTTTTATATGACAACGATCAATCCCGACATTCAACGGTGACCCAGTATCGAATGCGGCCGGTACGGTTTTTCCAGGCTGGCGATTTCTTCCTTTGACAGAGTAACGGTCGTTGCGGCAATGGCCTCTTCCAGTTGCGGCAGCTTGGACACGCCGACTATGGGGGCGGTAATGCCCTTGTGCAGCAGCCATGCATATGCAACCTGCGCGTTAGACACCCCTTTGGCCTGAGCGACCTTTTCCAGCGCATTCACAACGGCAAAGTCTGCCTCGTTGTAATAATAGTGCAGCGCCATTTCATCGGTCTTCGCGCGCGAAGTGGCTGAATTGTTTGCGCTCGCGTCCTTGTCCTCGAGTTTTCGGTTGCCTGCCAGAAAGCCGCGCGCAAGCGGGCTCCACGGTATCAGCGCGACGCCTTGATCATGGCACAGCGGAATCATCTCGCGCTCTTCTTCGCGGTAAGCCAGGTTATAGTGGTTCTGCATCGACACGAACCGCGTCCAGCCATGCTCATGCGCGACTTGCTGGGCTTTTGCGAATTGCCACGCCCACATGCTGGACGCGCCGATATAACGCACCTTGCCCGCCTTGACGATGTCGTGCAGTGCTTCCATTGTTTCTTCGATAGGCGTGGAACGGTCCCATCGGTGGATCTGGTACAGGTCGATGTAATCAGTGCCGAGTCGCTTCAGAGAAGCGTCGACCGCGCTCATGAGATGCTTGCGCGACAGGCCGCTGGTATTCGGCGGAATCTGGCTGGCAGAAGCCGAGGGAGCATCGAAGGCCATATCTTCCGAAACGTGGAAATAAACCTTGGTTGCAATCACAACCTCTTCGCGTTTCGCAAATTCTTTCAGTAACTTACCAGTTGCGATCTCGGACACCCCGTTCGAATACATGTTGGCAGTGTCGAAGAAATTGATTCCCGCATCGAGCGCACGCTTTACGAAAGGACGGGCGGCTCCCTCGTCCAGCACCCAGGGCCGCCATTGCGGTGAGCCGTACGTCATCATGCCCAGGCAGATACGGGAAACCTTGAGTCCGGTCAAACCAAGATTGACGTATTGCATCATTCATCCTTTCATGAACAGGGGCGAAATAAACTGAATTGGCAGCGACCCGCGTAAAGGGCAACGGGCACGCTAAAGTCCCCGGCTGACAGCAGGTAATTGAAAACTTTTCAGGTCGGTAATGCAACCGGCCAGATCAGATTTCGGAAAATAGTCGGGAATTTAAATTATGGAATGATTGTTGCAAAAAAGAGACAAATTCTCGAATGCCTGAATTCATCCGTTCTTTTTCGCCACACGGGAAGGTTCAACTCCCAGTTGTTTCAGCTTCCGATAAAGATGCGTTCTTTCCAATCCGGTTTTTTCCGCGACACGCGTCATGCTGCCCCCTTCCTGAATGAGATGATGCTCGAAATATATCCGCTCAAAAGTATCGCGCGCTTCACGCAGAGGCAAATCGAAAGACAAGTGAAAAGCAGGACTGGTCGACACGGGCTGTGTCGGTTGAGATGGATTGGAGGATGAATTCGCGGCTGATGGGGTCGCCGGGGCAATCGAAGCATGGTTGTGTCCATCGCCACCCTGTATCGGCATGCGAGTGACGGTGGGTGGCCGCAATCTCTCCTGTCCTTTCATCAAGCCTTGCTGAACCGCCTTCAACAGCTTTTGCAGGGCGATCGGCTTTTCGAGAAAATTCAGGGCGCCGATTCGGGTGGCTTCGACGGCGGTATCGATCGTGGCATGCCCGGACATCATTATCACAGGCATCGTCAACAAACCCTCGCGCTGCCATTCTTTCAAAAGGGTAACTCCGTCAGTGTCGGGCATCCAGATATCAAGCAGCACCAGATCAGGTGCCTCCGAAAGCCGAGCCTGTCTGGCCTGGCGTGCATTTTCCGCCGTTTGAACGACGTGTCCTTCATCGGAAAGAATTTCCGAGAGCAACTCGCGTATGCCCATTTCATCATCGACTACGAGAATACTTGCCATATCTGCTTGCCTTTGTTGTTTCCCTATTACTGCGCTTCCGCGCTTTGCTGACCAGTCGTTGCAACCAAGAATCAATTACTCCGATGATGCCAACTTTAACAGCAAAATGGATACTTTTGCACCACTTGTGTCCAACCTGTTTTGAAGATCGATGCGGCCGCCGTGTTCATCGACAATTTTCTTGACCATGGCCATTCCCAACCCGGTGCCGCGAGCCTTGGTTGTCACGTACGGCTCAAACACGCGCGACATTATTTTCGACGCAAACCCCGGCCCATTATCCATGACGGAAAGTCGGACTGCAACGCGAACCTGATTGCCTGCGTCCTGGTAGCGTACCTCTTCTGTCAGCACATCAATGCTTGGTTCGTAATCTGGGCCCGTTTTTTCGCTTACGGCATCCTGAGCATTTTGTAGCAGGTTGTGAATCACTTGCCGCAACTGCGTCGCATCACCCATTATCTTCGGCAGACCGGGGGTCAGAACAGTATGAATGATTCCCCGTATGTCGCTGCCCGTATATAAATGGACGATTTCCTCGACCAGAGCATTCAGGTTGAGCGGTTCCAGAGTAGCCGGGGGCGTCTTTGCATATTCACGAAAATTATCGACCATCTTCTTCATCGACGCAACCTGATTCACGATCGTGGCGGTGCTCTTTCTTAGCATGGATGCGTCTGTCTGTTCCAGCTTGTCCTGCAGCTTCATCTGCAAGCGCTCAGCCGATAATTGAATCGGAGTCAGGGGGTTCTTGATCTCGTGCGCAAGCCGTCGCGCAACCTCGCCCCAGGCAATCGAGCGCTGCGCGGAAATAACGTCGGATATATCATCGAACACGACGATGTATCCTGTGCCCTCTCTAACCGGTAGCCGCGAGCCGCGCGCCAGCAGCGTGATGTCCTGATCGTTTTCAGACTCTGCGCGGGGAACCTCGATCTGCTGCTGCCAGTGTTGGCCGTTCTGATTTTTTCCGCTGGCGGCAGATTGTGCGCTCTGCTCGGAAAATGCCCTGACGATGGCGGCGGCAAACGGGGCCAAGCCGTCGATTGAGGATAGTTCCATGCCGAGATGGGGCTTCAGATCCTGGCGCAAAATATTTTCCACGGCTTCATTGCAGCTTACCAGGCGAAAGTCGCGGTCGAGGACCATCACCCCGGCTGACATATTCGCCAGTACCGATTCCAGATAGATTTTTGCATTTTCCAGTTCGGCGCGGGTTATTTCTGCTGTTGTGCGCGCATCGAAAAGCTGCCTCGTCATCGTATTGAAAGACTGAGTCAATATGCCCAGTTCATCGGAACTGCTTACGATGGGACGAGGCGACAAGTTGCCTTCGGCTACCGCTTTCGTTCCTTCGGCCAGCAGCAACATCGGCTTCGCCAGGTTGGTCGCAATCTGAAACGCGCTGGCGATAGCTCCAAAAATAGCAAGCAGCAGCGTCAGGCTAAGGGTTACGATGTAAATCTTGCGTAATCCGGTGCGGGCAAGAGATCGTGTCTGGTATTCGCTGTATGCGATGCGCAATGCTTCGGCGTTGGCAGCCAGGCCGGCAGGAACAGGCTGCAGCAATTGCAGGAAAAGCGAGTCGCCATGCAAGGAAAGGCCGCGTCTTGCGCCCGGAATCGGAACGACCACGCGAAGGCGCAGCCCGTCGCCTTCTATCTCCGCGGTTTCCGGAAGGTCGGTTTCGCCTTCGAGCGTGGAAAAACGGGAAGTCAGGCGCGCCTGCTGCATCATGGCCGAGGTTGGCAGTTCCGGAATCAGCTTGGACAGTTCCCCGCTGGAGGTGGCAATCGCTTTCCCGCTCGAAGTGACGATGGTCGCTTCCAGAGATTGGGGTTCGTCGCGCAGCCGCGACAGCCTGAGAGTCTGCTCCGAAGGCGACATATCGGACAGTTCTGTTGCCAGAGCCTGCGCGCGCTTGTTCAGCTCGGAGAGCGACGAGTCAAGTACCGCACGCCCAAGGTGGAGGCCGGATTCCAGTGCGGCCTCTACCCTTACGTCAAACCAGCTTTCGATCGAGCGCGAAACGAATTGCACCGATACTGCATAAATCACCGCGCCCGGAAGGATGCCCATGATTGCAAATAAAAGCACCAGTCTCGCCATCAGCTTGGAGCCGAACTTGCCCCGCTTGTAGCGCCGGTACAAGCGCACCAGCATCACAATTACCAGTACCAACAGCGCGGCGGCCACCAATCCGTTCAATAGCAGCAGCCAGGAATAATTTTGATCGAAGAAGTCGGTATTGGATGAGGCGGAGGCGAGCAGAAAGAGCAGGATGCTCATTACCGCGCCGCCAACCACCCACATATAGCGTAACGCCCTTGTCACTTATATCCTCTTCAAGGTCTGTACAGGAATCGCTTCCAGTCGGAGGAGAGACGCCAGTCCCGGTTGTTGAGCGCGTCCACCTGGAACGGCTTGGGCAATTGCGACGTATCGAGCACCATTCGCACCGATACCGTATAGGTTTGTCCTGTGCTCAAGGAGCCTCTGCCTGCGACCTTCCAGCGGCCAGGGCGGCGCACCAGGAACAGGGCCTCGTCCAAAGTGCTGAAATTCCGTTGCAGGCTGCCTGGAATTGCCGCGCTGTACTGGCGCGTCAGGACATTATAGGAAATTCGCACGGTCTGCGATGCTTCGATCGATTTCTCGTCGAACCAGTACCAGCGCGGACGGGACATCTCCACCACAGTGGTGAAATGGAGCGGGATTCCATGAAGTAGGGCGTCCTCCAGCCCGCGTCCGAGTTCAAGATCAAAGCTGGCGGCCAGCTTATAACCATCCTCGCTGCTCACAAGATTGGCCTGGTTTATCTCGATGCTTGCCGCATGGGCGGCAACATGGATCATGGCACCCATGCAGGCGAAGGCGAGCAGATGGAATAAGCGGCGCATCACTTTATTGTCGCCACAAAGCATTGAAAACAAACTAAGGTCATTTCGTTGCCATTTTCTGAAACAGAGCATAGAACAGGCCATCGTGATCCTGCTCCTGCCCGACGGTCGGATACATCTGGCCCGGCGCGGATAATCTTGCAGCATTATTGCGTGCTGCGAACGCGGCTGCCTGGGCTTCGGATTCCTGCGGCCATAGCGAACACGTAACAAAGAGCAATTTACCATCCGGACGCAGCATCTGCCAAAGATTGTCCAGGATTTGTGCGGAAACTGTTGCAAGCTGAAGCGCATCGCTTTTTCGCCGAAGCCAGCGGATGTCCGGATGACGGCGCACGATGCCGGAAGCGGTGCAAGGCACATCGGCTAAAATCCGGTCGAACTGCACGCCGTCCCACCATGTGCTCATGGCTGCATTACCGACCTTGATTTGGGCATTTAACTGCAGACGATTCAAGTTTTCCTCAACGCGGGATAATCTTTCAGCGTCATTGTCGAGTACGACCAGGTCGACCCCGGCCGCTTCCAGGATATGTCCGGTTTTGCCGCCAGGCGCGGCACAGGCATCCAGCACTCTCATGCCGTCGTGCAGATCGAGCAGGGGAACCGCCATCTGGGCCGCTGCATCCTGCACCGATGCCATGCCTTCGCTAAAGCCCGGAATCTGGCCAACCGGAACGGGTCTTGCCAGTCTGACCGCCTGCGGCCCTATTTGCACCGCTTCCATGCCGGCACGGGAAAGAAGCTCCAGGTATGCAGAGACTGTCGTTTTGCGCTGGTTTACACGCAGAGTGAGGGGCGGCGGAGTATTTCCCGCAAGCAGAATGGTCTGCCAGTTTTTCGGATAGGCGGCTTTGATTGCATCAATCCACCAAGCCGGATAATTCCACAAGGCGACGGGATTCGCTCTTGCCTGCTGCAAGAGGGTTTCGCGCTCGCGCAAAAAACGTCGCAACACAGCATTGATCATCCCTTTCGCATGCGCCATGCCGGCATCGGATGCGGCCGCAGTAACAGCCTGGTCAACAATTGTGAACGGCTCGTAGGTCTTACCCGATGTTTCTTCCGGCGAGCATATAAGGCTCAGCGCGCAACACAGCAAGGAGCGCAACGCAGGAGGTTCGGGCAGCTTGCTGGTGGTCAGGGCGATGAGCGTGTCGGCGAGGCCAAGCTGGCGCATGGTGCGATAAGAGATGTCCTGTATCGCACCGCGCGCCTGCGGAGAAATTTCTCCCTGTGAAAAAACGCGCGCCAGCGCCTGCGGCAACGCGGTTCCGGCGCGTACTTCGGCGACAGCTCGAGAAGCGCCGAGTAGGGCAAACGCCAATGAATCCTGAGCAGGGGCGCGAAAAGAGGAGGATCCGCCGTCAGCGCGGGCTGTCGGGGCTACGCCTCTGCGTGGAGCTGCAGGTCTTGTAGCATTGTTGTTTCGGTTGTGCATCAGCAGGCAGTCGGAATGAGGAAAAATGCAGGCGGCATTCAAGATGCCGCCTCGCTATGCCATTATACCGGTCGCAGGTGCGCCCTGTACGCTTGCCGCATGAGACATGGAACGGATATGCAACAAACGTGAGCGGCGGGTGCTTAACGCCTTCTATGAAAAATAAAATGCGGAAAAGTAGCGTTTACTTGCTTCAATCAGCATTGTCCAGTCCGTCCTGTACCTGCTCGGCTGCCCGCATTACCGCCCGTGCCTTATTCTCAGTTTCCATCCATTCCGATTCGGGCACGGAATCGGCGACGATGCCGGCGCCGGCCTGCACGTACAGCATGCCATCCTTGATGACTCCGGTACGGATTGCGATTGCAACGTCCATTTCGCCGCTGAACGAGAGATAGCCGCAGGCTCCTCCGTAGATGCCGCGTTTAACCGGTTCCAGTTCGTCGATGATTTCCATAGCACGAACTTTCGGTGCCCCCGAAAGCGTGCCGGCCGGGAAGGTCGCCTTGAGCACGTCCAGATTCGACAGGCCGGGCTTCAGCATGCCTTCGACGTGCGAGACGATATGCTGCACATGCGAATATTTCTCGACTACCATTCTTTCAGTCACTTCGACGCTGCCAGTCCGGGCGATGCGGCCGATGTCATTGCGAGCCAGATCGATGAGCATCACATGTTCGGCGATCTCTTTTGGGTCGGCCAGTAATTCCCTGGCCAGTTGCGCATCTTTTTCCGGAGTGGATCCGCGTGTCCTCGTGCCCGCTATCGGCCTCAGGATTACCTTAGTGCCAGCCTCGACGTTTTCCTGCCTCACCAAGATCTCGGGCGAGGATCCTACAATCTGCATATTGCCGAAATCGTAATAGAACAGGTAGGGCGACGGATTCAACGCGCGTAGCGAGCGGTATAGGGACAATGGCGAATCGGTATACGGTTTTTTCAGGCGTTGTCCGAGTACGACTTGCATGCAGTCGCCGCTGGCAATGTATTCCTTGGCTGTTTCGACCATCTTCAGGAAGGCCGGCTTTTCGAACTCGCGAATGGTTTCGGTATGTTTGCTGGCGCCGGTATCGGGCGCGGCGACCGGCGAGTGCAGTAGTCCGCGCAATTCCCGCAATCGCTGTTTGGCCTTCATATATGCTTCCGGCCGTGTCGGATCGGCGTAGACGATCAGGTACAGCTTGCCGGAAAGATTGTCGATGACGGCCAGCTCTTCGGTAACCAGAAGCTGGATATCGGGCAAGCCAAGGTCGTCGTGCGGCATCGAATGCGCGAGCTTGGGTTCGATGTAGCGCACCGTATCGTAGCCGAAATAGCCTGCCAGTCCGCCGCAGAAGCGCGGCAGGCCGGCGCGAACCGCAACCCGGAAGCGCGATTGGAATTGCGCAATAAAGTCGAGAGGGTTCCCTTCATGGGTTTCAACAACAGCGCCGTCTATCACTATTTCCGTGCGCATGCCAAACGAGCGCAGCAGTGTAGACGCCGGTAGCCCTATGAACGAGTAGCGGCCGAAACGCTCGCCGCCGACTACCGACTCGAGCAGGAATGAATTCTGGCCGGCATTGGTTTGCTGCGCCAGTTTCATATAGAGGGAAAGAGGTGTTTCGAGGTCGGCCAGTGCTTCCCCTATAAGCGGAATGCGGTTGTAGCCTTGTGCAGCGAGTGCCTTGAATTCGAGTTCGGTCATGTTCTTCTCCATGCCGCTGTGGCGCGGCGAGGTGTTTCAAAAAACTCTCCGCCATGCAATGCAGGCGGGCGGCAAATCAGGTTCGGGAGTTACTCAGCCCAGGATTGCCAGCGTCGCCACAGACCCGCCGCGACCAGAGCGGCTTGTCGTGAAAGAAGTTTTTTGTCGAAAAACATGATCAGTGAAAGTATGTCAGTGAATGAGTCGTGCTGCTTCAAGCAGAGATTCAACTATACCATCGGCACCGAGGTCTTGTACAGATTCGCCGTGGTTGTAACCATACGGAACATTCAGGAGGAAGCAACCGGCAGCGCGCGCGGCGACCGCATCATTGACTGAATCTCCGATTGCAACGGCTTGATGCGGCTGCAATCCAAAATTACCGCACGCAGTTATAAGCGGCAGCGGATCGGGCTTCTTTCTCGGCAGGGTATCGGCGCAGTAAAGCGCGTCGAAGTAAGCCATCAGCCCCAATTTTTTCATAAGCGGCCCGGCAAACATGGACAGCTTGTTGGTGATGCAGGCAAGGCGCACGTTTTTTTGCCTGAAAACTTCCAAGCCTTCGATCACGCCAGGGTAGATGCTGCTACGCAGCCCATTGGTAACGGCGTAATGCCGGAGAAAATAATCGAGCGCCGGCCCCATCATTTTCTCGGCCTCGGCCGCGTCAACATCCACCTCCAGCGATTGCCTCAGCAGGTTCTCCATGCCCTTGCCGATGAATTTCCTGACGGCTTCAATCGAGATTTCCGGCAAGGAGAATTCCGCGCGAACCAGAATGACCGCGGCATGCATGTCCGGCGCCGTATCGACCATGGTGCCGTCCAGGTCGATCAGCGCTGCCCGAACGCCGTTCAAATCCGGCTTGCCCGGTTGCAGAGGCATTATTTCTTTGCAACGGTTGAAAGCTCTTCGCGCATCCTGCTGATGACCGCTTGATAATCAGCAGCGCCAAAGATGGCCGAGCCTGAGACGAAAGTATCAGCTCCTGCCTCGGCTACTGCTGCAATGTTGTCTATTTTGATGCCGCCATCGACTTCCAGCCGTATAGTGAGCCCCGATGCATCGATCAGCTTTCGAGCCGCCTCGATCTTGCGCAGGGCGTGCGGAATGAAGGATTGTCCGCCGAAACCGGGATTGACCGACATGATCAAAATGATGTCGATCTTGTCCATCACGTGCAGCAGGTAGTCAAGCGGCGTGGCCGGATTGAAAACCAGGCCGGCTTTGCATCCATTGTCCTTGATCAATTGCAAAGTGCGGTCGATATGTTCTGATGCTTCAGGATGGAACGTGATTATGTTCGCTCCCGCCTTGGCAAAGTCGGGAATAAGCCGGTCTACCGGCTTGACCATTAGGTGAACGTCAATAGGGACCTGCACATGCGGCCGAATAGCCTGGCAAACGAGCGGGCCGATAGTCAGGTTGGGAACGTAATGGTTGTCCATCACGTCAAAATGAATAATGTCTGCGCCTGCGGCTACAACATTGCGCACTTCTTCACCCAAGCGTGAAAAGTCGGCGGAGAGTATGCTGGGAGCTATGTGATAAGTAGTCATATAATAAAATTTTGCTGGATTAGCTATTTTAACCTTCAATTATGACCAGATCTTATTCAGAACGAATTAGTTCACTCCCTTGCCGTATGGCTGAACATGAACACTAGAAAGGAGCCTGAATGAGTGCCTATGACTTATCCGTTAACGTTACCACCCGCTATCTGGACGAACAGTCCGCGCCGGATCGCGCCAATTTCGTCTTTACCTATTCAGTTTCGATCAAGAATACCGGCAAGGTCGGTGCGCAGTTGATTTCGCGGCATTGGGTGATCACCGACGCCAACAACCATATCGAAGAGGTTAGAGGTCTTGGCGTGGTCGGTCGCCAGCCGTTATTGCAGCCAGGGGAAGAGTTCGAGTATACGAGCGGGACTGCTCTGGCGACTCCGCAAGGCTCAATGCAGGGGGATTTCCTGTTTGTGGCCGAAGACGGCAAGCAGTTCGAAGTCCCGGTTCCAGAATTCGTATTGTCATTGCCGCGCACGTTGCATTAGAAACCGCTTCTTGAATAAGGAATTCATCAACGGATTCAAGGAATCGAGGCCGCTGCAAGATGAGCTTATCAACCGCTGAGCAGGCGGCCGCTTGATTATGCCGCTTTACCGCCCCGGTTCCTGCGTGAAACCAGTATTTTTCCATCATATAAAATGAGTTCCAGTTCTTTCCTTCTTTTTGACAAGCTGCCAAAATAGGATTTTCAAATTCCGGAGTAGCGTCAGTGATTTCCATCCGCTTGGCTGGCCTTGTCTTTCTTTCGGCTTTTCTTCTTGCTGCCTGTACTACGTTCCCACCTGAAAAAAAACAGGCGGAACCTGAAGCAATTCCCGCAAAACCGGTCGAAATACTGCGCCCGTCCAGCTTTTCCGATTTGCCCGGCTGGGATCGGGATGACCTGCTTGCCGCCTGGCCGGCTTTTCTGAATTCCTGCCAAGTCCTGACCAGGAAAGACAATTGGCGTGAGCCTTGCACCCTTGCGCGGCAAATTGACGCGAGCGACCTGCCGGCAGTACGACGTTTTTTTGAATCGCTTTTCACGCCTTATCAGGTCTTTAACAAGGATGGTTCGGAAACGGGCTTGGCGACGGGATATTACGAGCCCCTTTTGTTGGGCGCCCGCAAAAAAAGTTCCACCTACCAGACGCCGCTTCATCGCGTTCCCGACGATTTGCTGACGATTGACCTCGCCAGCGTGTACCCCAGCCTGAAGGGTATGCGGCTGCGCGGTCGGCTGGCAGGCAACAAAGTCGAACCTTACTATTCGCGCGAGGAGATTGTTCAGTCGGGTCGAATGAAGGGCAAGGAATTGCTGTGGGTTGACGATCCGGTCGAAGCGTTTTTTCTTCAGGTGCAGGGGTCGGGCCGGGTCTATCTGCCTGCCCAGAAGCAGACTGTGCGGGTAGTTTATGCCGACCAGAATGGTCACCCTTACAGATCAATTGGGCGCTACCTGGTAGACCAGGGCGAACTTTCGCTGGATTCGGCCTCTGCACAGGGCATCAAGGATTGGTTCATTGCCAATCCGTCGCGGCAGCAGGAATTACTGAATGCCAACCCGAGCTATGTATTCTTCCGGGAAGAAAAGCTGGGTGATCCGAAGCAAGGTCCAAAAGGCGCCATGGGCATTCCATTAACTCCCCAGCGTTCGATCGCAGTCGACCCGGCTTATATTCCCTTGGGTGCTCCGGTTTTTCTAAACACCACGGAACCGAACAGCAGCGTACCGATGCAACGGCTGGTCATGGCCCAGGATACGGGAGGCGCAATCAAGAATCCGGTACGAGCCGACTATTTCTGGGGATTCGGGGCCGACGCCGGCAAAAACGCCGGGAAAATGCGGCAAAAAACGGCGATGTGGGTACTCTTGCCAAAATAAACCGGGGAGCCTGATGGCGTTCGCCAAGCCCTGATTCCCGAAAAAAGCGCAGTTTAACGATATACGATGACCGGAATATCGATGTTGGCCAGCACTTTCTGGGTTTCGCTGCCAATAAAGAATTTGCTGAAACCTTTCCTTCCATGCGAGGCCATGAAAATACAGTCGCATTTGTACTGCGCCGCCGCTTTCAGGATGCCCTCATGCGGAGTAGCCGATTCTTTGACAACGGTTTGGCAAGAGACGCCGGCGGCTTGAGCTGCTTCCGCTATTCTTGCGACGCGCTGATTTGTTAATTCCTGCACTTGGCGTACATAGTCCGACAGGTCGCTTCCTTCCGTTCCATGCGGCGTAAACGGCAATTTTTCTATAACGGAAATGCCTATGATTTTGCTGCCCGGGTTGGTTTTTGCAAATTCAACGGCGGCAGAGATGGCTCTTTCCGACAAGGAAGTTCCATCGGTCGGTACCAGAATCGTCTTGAACATTGCCTATTTCCTCTATTGTCAGGTTTCCGAAGCAAAATTCAGCTTCGGCAATTGTGTTCTCATAGTAACGTGAAGCGCCCAGAAACAGCATTAATTCAGAGTCTCATGCGTGAGCACGATAAAAATTCCGGCACTTTCATTTCTACATGCGATCAAGAAAAAGTTTTGGATCGCATCTTCCCATTATTTGTATACCAGAACGTGAATGTTTGCCTGCGCCAATATGTTCTTGTCTTGATGAGCGTCAATCCGATTTCAACCGCTTACAGGACGCTATTGGCTTCACTGTCTATCCATTCCTGAGTTATGCTAAGGTCATCGTGTCTGATATGGAGCCTGAAAAATGGAAAATCTTGAAAATTTGAAATTGACGATCAGCAAGCTCCACGAAAGTCTGGCTGCAACGGACAATGTCGATCCGGAACTGGAAAGCTTGCTGAAAACCCTCGACGAGGATATCAACCAAGTTTTGCGCAAAGAGGAGCAGCCGGATGCAGACGGCTCTAATCTTGAAGAGCGCGCCAGGTATTTGGCTGCCGAATTTGCGGCGCAACATCCCACGCTGGAACCGATGTTGCGCGAGATTGCCGACATGCTTGGGAAAATGGGTATATAAATCGAACCATTTTCAGCGTTCACATCGGTTCCGCACTGATAAGTACTGCTATTTAATTCGCATAAAACGCAAGACACCATCTAAATCCAACTCTTCTTCTACGCAGGCTTTCTATGGAATGCCATGCGTGCGCGGGTTTGGCAGCTGGATCTCGTGCAATCACGCTTCAAGACGATTACACTAGGCTACAGTCCGCTTTTGCCGTTTGACGAGCGTACGGTTTGGGGAAGTATCACGATGTCAGACCTGTTCAGAATCGGGTTCATGCTTTTATAAAAAAGCGGTTGATAGAATTGCAAAATTTGCAACAATTATTTAAATAAATCTTTCTTATGCTTAAACTTATACACAAATATTCTTTTAAATTATTTTTTGTGGGAATTTTTCTATAAATAGAACGATTTTATAAGTCTTTGATATTTAAGGGTTTTAAATTTGCATTTCCATTAAGCAATTTATCAAGACCCGCATAAATGCTGGGTTTGCGCCATGTCAATAGCTACTTTTCCACAAAGTTATGCACAGACTCTGTGGATAGCCTAAAAAATGCTTACAAAACCAATGCTTAGCCAATTTCTGCAGGGATTACATTAAGTTAATGCTGCAATTTATCGTTCAGGTCGCACTCGATACCCCCCTTGACTTTTACTTCGACTATCGCTGGGTTGGCGAATCTTTGGAATCCAAAGCCCCGGTCCGAGGTCAGTTGGCACGGGTTCCGTTCGGCCAGCGTGAAGTCGTCGGACTGATAATGGCTGTAAAGGAATCGACTGATGTTCCTTCGGGCAAACTAAGGGATGTCATAGGGATTCAGGAGCACATCTCTCCCCTCGCGGAGGACTGGCTGGATTTATGTGCTTTTGCTGCCGGCTACTATCAGCGTCCGCTAGGGGAGGTCGCGCTGCCGTGCCTGCCGAAGAATCTGCGTGTTTCAAAGCCGGCCGCGCTTGTTCGCGCCTTCAAGGCGCTTGATAAAGAGCTGCCTGCTCATTCTCCTGTAATGGTAAACAAGCCGGCGCTTCATGAAGCGCAATGCAGGGCGGCCGCAGCAATTGTGAATGCGCAGGGTTTTGCGCCGATCCTGCTGCATGGAGTCACGGGAAGCGGCAAGACCGAAGTCTATTTACAGGCAACCGAACAGTTCCTGGCACATACCCACGATGCGCAGGTCATGATTCTGGTGCCTGAAATCAACCTGACGCCGCAACTTGAAAGTAGCATCCGCAGTCGTTTCCCAACTATGGCGGTGGCTACCTTGCATAGCGGTCTGGCAGAGGGCGAGCGCATGAGGAATTGGCTTGCAGCCCATACTGGCCGGGCGCGCATTGTTCTGGGCACGAGGCTGGCTGTATTGGCGTCCATTCCAAAACTCAGCCTGATCATAATCGACGAAGAACACGATCCGTCGTACAAGCAACAGGAGGGGCTGCGTTATTCAGCGCGCGACCTGGCGGTCTGGCGGGCGCGGCAGTTGAACATACCAGTCGTGCTTGGGTCGGCTACGCCATCGGTCGAGAGTTGGCAGCATGGCCAATCGGGCCGCTATCAGCGACTGGAGTTGCGGGAGCGAGCGGTGAAGGATGCCGTCTTGCCGGCGGTCAGGCTGATTGATACAGAAAAAGAGCGCCCGCAAGACGGCTTTACCGCGCCATTGATAAATGCGGTGAAACTGCGTCTGGAAAGAGGCGAACAATCGCTTCTTTTCCTCAATCGCCGCGGTTACGCGCCTGTTCTTGTGTGCGACTCCTGCGGATGGCTCAGCAATTGCATGCGTTGCACTTCGTTTATGGTGCTACACAAACCAGAGCGTCGGCTTCGCTGTCACCATTGCAGTCTTGAACTGCCGATTCCGCGCTCTTGCCCGACTTGCGGAAATACAGATTTGCAGCCACTGGGGCGAGGCACCCAGCGAATCGAGGAGGGCCTGCAGCAGCGGTTTCCGGAGGCGCGAATTTTGCGCATCGATGCCGACTCAACTCGGCTCAAGGGAAGCGCGCAGGCAGCGTTGGACTCGGTGCATCGAGGAGAAGTCGATATCCTGATCGGTACGCAAATGGTCGCCAAGGGTCATGACTTCCAGAGGCTTACCCTGGTTGGGATCGTGAATCCGGACACAGCCCTGTTTTCGCACGACTATCGTGCCAGCGAACGGCTATTCGCGCAATTGATGCAGGTTGGAGGGCGCGCTGGAAGAACGGCGCAGAAAGAGGGGGGGAGCGCAAGCGAGGTGCTGATACAGACGCGCTACCCGCAACATCCGCTATATGCGGCGGTGGTCGTGCACGATTACGACCGATTTGCCGCCGCTTTGCTGGAGGAGCGCAGGTTTGCCGCCTTGCCGCCTTTCATGTACCAGTCGCTGTTGCGGGCCGAAGCGAGAAGCCTGGAAGGGGCGCTGGAATTTCTGCATCAGGCGGCAAGCCTTCTGCAGGGCCAGCATATCGTCATCAATGAGCCGATTCCGATGACGGTCACTCGTGTAGCGAATGTCGAGCGGGCCCAACTCTTGGTCGAATCCGCTTCCCGTCCCGCGCTTCAGTCTTTTCTGAAAACATGGATGCCCGAGCTTCGAGCCATCAAGACATCGGTCAAGTGGCAACTTGAAGTCGATCCCGTTTCTATCTGAAAGATGCCAGGATGCCCTGCAGAAAACGCTTCCTGCAGGGCATGAACACCTTCTTGCACGTCAATGGCAGGGCAATGGCCCGATCCCATGCGGATCTATCAAGTCATTAAAGCTGCGCAAGTACTTTTTTCCCAACCTTGTCGTTTTTTGCCTCATGAGGAATGGAATCGCCCTCAATTTCCTGCTCATCGTCCTTGGCGGCCAACTGCTGTGCCGCGCGTTTCTTTGACGAGGCGGCGCTGGCCGTTGTCGTGATCGGCACTTTTTTGCCGCTGGCGACGTCCTTGAGCTTGCGGTATTCGGCTAGTACCTTTGCCCCATATCCCGAGTCGGATTCCATTTCCGCCGCACCGACATAACTCTTCAGTCCTTGCTCGACCGAACCGCCGCGCATTACGTATTCCTTCAGTATCATCGATCCGACCTTGATGTTGGCAACAGGATCCAGGGCAGCTTCAATTCCCCCCAGATTCTGAAATTTATCCTGATGCACCTTCGACATTACCTGCATCAGCCCTTGCGCTCCCATCGGGCTTTCGGCAAACGGATTGAACCGGGACTCGACTGCCATCACAGCCAGAATCAATAGCGGATCCAGCTTGATTTCGAGAGCTGTCATATAGGCTGCTGAAACCAGCATGTCAGTCGCCTCGCTAGCGACGCGATAGCGTTTGGATATCCAACTGGTAACCCACTGTTTCCGCCGTTGGTCAATCGCCGCGGATTTCTCATTCTCATCAGCCTGCGCCGCAGGCTTAGCCGTCGTTTCAACCCAGTTCTCCAACTGGCTGACATGCACTTTTTGCTGCGTTGCATACTTCGGGGAAAGTGGCGACATCCCGATTATCTGGCTGGCAAAACCCGGTTTTACCAACATGATGCCAATAACAACAAATGTTGCTGCGCCCAGAAACATCAGTGTGTTCTGGGTTGTAGTGATAAACCTGCTAATTACGTGCGACGCAACTCCTGTTCTGTCTGCAGATTTCTTCATGATCTGCATGGCAGTAACCGATATTGCCTGCAATAGTTGACGACCCATAGGGACCTCCTGAAGCTTTAACGATAAGCAATACCCAGCCGCTGCAATGAAATGCCGGTAAACGCTATCGTCAATCAGAAATGTATCGCCTGTATTCGCTCCGCAAATAACAGGCGTCGTAACCGTTTGCATCTGGCTGACCGCTCCATGTAGTGCTTGGTCAGTGGCAAACAGCTGTATTGGGGTAAGGCTGGCGCCTCTTGAAAACACTCCTCAAAATGTTATGTGGGGAACCCCGTCCCAAGAATTTTTGCTTCCTTTTGCCTTTTTAAATGGCCGCCTTCTTTATAGAAAGCTAGCTTTGCATTAATTTTGCCGAATTTTAGAAGCGCTTTTATATCTAGTCAATTATATGGATCGCATTCTATATACTTAAATGATATAGAAAATTACTTGTAAGAATGATTAGTCCTCGTAAAATCAACCAGTTGGGGATTGAAGTTCAACCAATCGATTTATTCGAGAAAAATATCGATTTCTTATGAAATATCAAGATTTGCGTGATTTTATTGCTCAGTTACAAGGATTAGATGAGCTTAAACGCATATCTGTCCCGGTTTCGCCTTATCTCGAGATGACGGAAGTGTGCGATCGCACGCTTCGCGCAGCAGGCCCGGCGCTTATATTTGACGCACCCGTTGGCCATTCAATACCCGTATTAGCCAATCTTTTCGGTACGCCCCGCCGCGTGGCTCTGGGCATGGGTATCGATAATGTGGGCGAACTGCGCACCATCGGTCATGTGCTGGCGGCCCTCAAGGAGCCCGCGCCGCCGCACAGCCTGAGCGATATACTCGGCATGGGGTCGCTGGTAAAGGCGGTATGGGACATGCAGCCCAAGGAACTGCGAGGCGCCGCTTGTCAGGAAATCGTATGGGAAGGGAATGACGTTGACTTGGGACGGCTGCCGATCCAGCATTGCTGGCCGGGCGATATCGCCCCGCTTATCACGTGGGGACTGGTAATCACCAGGGGCCCGCACAAAAAGCGCCAGAACCTCGGCATTTACCGCCAACAGGTACTGGGCCGCAACAAGGTCATCATGCGCTGGCTGGCGCACCGCGGCGGCGCACTCGACTTTCGCGACCATTCGATCGCAAGCAAAGGCAAACCCTATCCGGTTGCGGTTGCGATCGGCGCCGATCCGGCCACCATATTGGGAGCAGTCACGCCAGTGCCGGACAGTCTGTCGGAATACCAGTTCGCCGGATTGCTGCGCGGCAGCAAGACCGAACTGGCCAAAGCCATCGGTTCGGAATTGCGCGTCCCCGCTTATGCCGAAATCGTGCTGGAAGGCCATATCTACCCGGATGAATCTCATCCGAGCGGCTACGAGCATGCGCTGGAAGGGCCTTTCGCCGATCATACCGGTTATTACAACGAGCAGGACTGGTTCCCCGTGTTCACGATTGACCGCATCACCATGCGGCGCAATCCGATTTACCATTCGACCTACACTGGAAAGCCGCCGGACGAGCCTGCCATATTGGGCATGGCCCTGAATGAAGTGTTCATCCCGCTGCTGCAAAAGCAGTTTCCCGAAGTAGTCGACTTTTACCTACCGCCCGAAGCATGCAGCTATCGCATGGCGGTGGTAAAAATCAGGAAAGCCTATCCCGGCCACGCGCGCCGGGTCATGTTCGGCGTGTGGAGCTTTTTACGCCAATTCATGTATACCAAGTTCATCGTCGTGGTTGACGAGGATGTCAATATCCGCAGTTGGAACGAGGTGATCTGGGCGATCACGACACGCGTCGATCCGGTGCGCGACACGATGCTGGTAGACAATACGCCAATGGATTATTTGGATTTTGCGTCGCCGAAGAGCGGTCTCGGCAGCAAGATGGGCATCGATGCCACTGACAAGTGGCCGGGCGAAACCAGCAGGGAATGGGGTCGAAAAATCGCTATGAGCGAGGAAGTTAAAAGCAGGGTCGACCGCATATGGCAAGAGCTCGGGCTATAGTCTTGTAGCCTCGCATTATCCGCGCGTTGCCTTACTTTTAGGGGAAGCGCCGGGCCCGGCTTTTGTCGGCCCCGGAAGTGGTTTTCCTTATTTCAACTGGCTGAGCTTCTGCTCGACGAATGCGCGCAGTTCCGGCGTCAGGTTTTTCGATTTTTGCGCATTGACATAGGCAGTCCGGGCATCTGCATTCTTGTTTTCCGCCTGCAGCGATATGCCGTAACCCATCCACCAGTAACCGTTCTGCGGAGCGCGGGCCAATGCCTGCGCATACAATGCGATCGCCTCCTTATGGTTCTTTTCGCGCTGCAGCAGCGCCGCCATGAAAGCCAGGTAGTCCGGTTTTTGCGTAGCCTGAGGCAGGCTGCGCCTTAGCGTCGCCAACGCTGTCTTGGAATCATTATTCTCGACTTGCAGGCGAGCCAGTATCATCGCCATTCCCCATTGAGTCCGGTCAAGCTTCAGGCCTTCCTCCAGAGTGAGCATGGCATCCTCAGACCGTTTTTCGGCAAGCAACAGACCTGCCAGAGTCTGGCGGGCCATCGCGTGCTTCGGGTTCATGGCCAGCGCGTTCTCAAGTTCGGCAATCGCATCCGCTCTTTGGCCGTTGCCCATTAACGAAATTGCCTTGCCGTAGGCATTGTCAGCCTGCTGCCGAGTCGTCACTTCCTTGCCGCCCGCTTCGGCAGTCGCGCCCTTTCCTGCCGTGTCGTGCGCAAGCGACGCCCTAGTTTGCCGGGCTTCGGAAGCACCGGACGAAGAAGATGAGCCTCCTCTTGCCGATTTCACAGGCTTATCCGTAGAAATCCGCCCTGCCTGGGTGGGTTCAGAAGGATTTGTTGCGACGGGCAGGGCCTGTTTCCCAGCTTGGGATGATTCGGTTCGGACTTGCTTGACCATGACGGACTTGTCCGGGGATGGGGCCTGCGCTGCCTGAGCAGGATTGGATGCCGGGTTGGCGCTTTCTCCTGTGGCGGTCTGGGCTGGCGGCAAGGCTGGTTCAACTTTTGCCAATTGGGCCGGCGAAGCAGGAACGGCCGGTGGCGCAACCGGTTGCTGCCGGAAATACCATCCGGCTGCTGCGCCCAGCACTATCAGCAATAGAGCACCTATAACCAGCACGAGCTTGCTGCTGCTTTGTTCAGGTACGGCACGAATAGAAGAACCGCGCGCTCTCTCGTTTTCAGCCGTGCCGGACCCGCGCTGGTCCAGATCCTTGAGCATCTGATTGATAAGACTCATCTTGAATTACCTATGCCAATATCGCCAACTACAAAGTAGATCACCAGGGCCACCATGGCCGACCGGATTTTTTTACCGAAGCCGTATCCCGGACGGCTCTCTTAACATGCGAGGGAAGCACCTGATGGCGTCCTTCGCCGTAAGCTGCCATCATGCATTTGTGCGCCAGAATATTAACCAACCGGGGAATACCGCCGCTTGCCTTGTGCAGCCAGTGCAATGCATAGGGAGTGAACAGGCCTCCGCCGGCATACCCCGCCACATGCAGGCGGTGTGCCATGTAATACGCCATATCAAGCCGCGACAGGGGGCCCAGGTGATAATCGAAAGTGATCCGTTGCGCCAGTTGCCGGATCGATTCAAGCTTCAGCTTATGGTTCAGTTCTGGTTGACCGAACATAACGATCTGCAGCAGCTTGCGCTTTTCGGTTTCCAGGTTGGTCAGCAGGCGCAATGCCTCAAGGCTCTCCAACGGCAGCGCCTGCGCCTCGTCCAGGCACAGCAGTACTTTCCTCCCTGCGCGCGCCAGGTTCAGCAGGCGAAGATTGATCGATTTCAGCAGAAGGTGCTGCTCGATGTCCTTTTCGCAGGTAATCTCCAATTCGTCCGCCAGCGCCAGCATTAAAGTGCGCGGTTCGAGGTACGGGTTTGGAATGTAAGCGGTATAGAAACTGTCATCCAGAGCCGCCATCAGTTTCCGGCATAGCAGCGTCTTGCCGGTGCCGACTTCTCCGGTAATCTTGATGAAGCCTTCGCCGTTGCTGGCAGCGACCAGAATCGTATTCAATGCCGCCTGATAAGCAGAGCAAGCGAAAAAGAAACTGGTGTCCGGCGTGAGGCTGAAAGGCAGTTCGCGCAAGCCGAAATGAGCCTTGTACATCTATTGCAGGCCTGTTACGGGTGGCGGCGCCAGATTCCGGATTCGCTGCTGGCTATCAAGCAGGTCCTGAGTCCACGAGCTTTCTCCCTGAACCACGATAGGCTTGATCAGGATGACCAGTTCCCGTTTCTGCGAAACGCGATTGACGTTGCGGAACAGACTGCCAAGCACCGGTATTTCGCCGGCTCCCGGGATTTGCGAGTTGTCGGAAGTCGAGGACTGTCGCATCAGGCCGCCGATAGCGACAACATTGCCGTTCTTGCCTCGCACCACGCTGTCGGTTTCCGAAACCGCGCTCGATGCAAGCGGAAGGTTGATCGTACCGAGCCCGGTGCCCAAATCGATCAATTTATTGACGGTGGACACTTGGCTGACGGACGGGTGGACGTGCAGCACTATATTGTCGTTTTCATCGATCTGAGGCGTCACGTCGAGCGACACGCCTGAAAAGAACGGCTGCACTTCAACCGACGTAGTCGGGATGGTTGTTGTGACTCCGGTCGTACCCTGCGTGGTGGAGATCTTAGTCACGAAAAATTCGTCGGTGCCCACCTTCAGCACGGCTTTCTGGTTATTGATGGTGGCAATCCGCGGGCTGGACAGTACGTGCACCGTGCCCTGCGATTCCAGGAAGGAGATCAGGGCCGCAAAATTGCTGCTCTGGAAAGCCAGGCCGAACAGCGAGCCGGCAGCCGACGTCGGCGCGCTCAACGTGGAACCGACGGTCGAGGTGATCGATGTATTGCCACTGCTGCTCAATGTGGCGCTCGTGCTCAGGCTCGTTCCCGGCGCCACAAATCCTGCGGAAATATGCTTGCCGAAGGCGGACCAGTTGATTCCGGACTGAAAACTGTCGTTCAATTCCACCTCGACAATCTTCGCTTCCAGGATCACCTGCCGGTCCACCGACAGTTGCGTGGCCTTCAGGTACGCGGCCACGCCGCGCAGCTCGTTCGGCATCGCCCTTATAAGCACCACGCCCGAAAGCGGACTGATGACCACGCTGCGGCCTTCCGCGTTGCCGATGATCGCGTTCAAGGATGTTTTCAGTTCCGACCAGAAGTTGTTGTCGGATGTCGTGCTGATCTTGCTGCTCGCCAGCGATTGGGTCGTGCTTCCGCCCGTGCCTGTCGTGCCTGTCGTGCCCGTCGTTCCCGTAGTCGTGGCTGACGGCGTGCCGCCTGGAGTCGTGCCTTGCGTGCTGTCCGCGACCGAACCGGAACTTACACGGATATCCGACATTCCGCGGCGGCTGCTGTTGAGGTAGTTCACCTGGAACAACTTGGTCTGCATGGTCAGCGGCATGACATAGATGCGCGTGCCATCCACCTTGTATTCATAGCCGTACATTTCGCGGATTGCATCCAGCGCCTCCAGAAGCGTCACATCCTTGAGCTTGGCGGAAACCGTACCCGACACATCCGGATGCACCAGCATGTTGTAGCGTGTGCCGGATGCGACCGCCATGAAGAATTGTTGCGCCGGTACATTGCTGAAAGTTACGTTGAAGCGCTCCTCGTATTGCTGATTAGGCTTTGGCAACTCAATGTTCAGCGGCGGCAACAGCGAGGCCGAGACCGCATCCGGTTGTGCCGGCTGCGCCTTGCCCGCTATTGCCTTGTCCATTTCCGAACCGATCAGGTCATAAGTTTCCCGCCTTGGCTTTGTCACGTTGCAGGCCGCCAGGCTGAGAACCAGGATAATCAATAGTATTTTTCGCATTCTGTATCGAGCCTTATCTTGCTGCCGCTTCATTCGTTTTCCTGCGCTCGCCGTGGCGCTGCCTTCTGCATTTCAAAGGCAGGAAAAAGTTTCAATTTCCGTACTTTCCTGCCTTCGCGCAACACCACTTCCGTTTCCGTAATACTGATGACCCGGGCATTCCCAAACTTTCCGTTCAGAGGCACTTCCTTGCCGCTGATGATCGCCGCCTTCCTGCCATGCGCAATCAGCACCGATTGCAATACGGGCCCTGCCGTGGCGGCTGGCGCGCCGCCAGCCTGTGCCGGATTCAGCGCATCCGGCGGACGCGTCGGGTCAGGCAAGGCCTGAGCAGCGGTCGATGCGGAAAACAGCATACAGCCGGCGAACCCCGCCGCTCTCATGGCGTGCCTGAAAGACTTCACAAGTTCAGCCATGACTTGTCCAGACTCAAGGTATAAAGCGTCAAGGTAAGGGTCGACACCGGATAGGTTTCCACTTGCAGTTTTGCATTGCCCCAATACAATTCCCACGGCATTGCTTCCAGCGCGGTCAGATAATTCACCATATCCAGATAATTTCCCCGTACTACGATTTCCACCCCGTGCCGGTAAATCAGCCCGGTTCCCGCAGTTGCAGGAGTTTTTCCTGCCGGTTCGGCTGATTTTGATCCGGCTTTGGCGGCAGCGCTTTCCGTTTCTTTCGATTCCGGGCCGCCCAGGCTAACCAAGGGCAGGTTCTTCAATGAAACCAGCCGCAGTTTGCCGTTGCGCTTCAGGATGTCTCCCAGCAACTGGGGCATTTTTTCCGGAGCAACCAGGTTTTTCTGCATGCCCATCATTTCACCGCGAAGCTGCGCCGACTGCTGGCGCAACTGCTTCATCTTTTCCTGCATGGCCTGCTCCGGATCGGCCCCGTAAGCCTGAACCTTTTGCTGGATTTCAAACCGGGCGGCGGCGATCTTGTCCTGATCCTGCTTGATCTGCTGCGACACTTTCCGCTGCTGATCGAATTGCGGATCCAGAAGCAGCACCTTCAGCAGGAATGCCAAAACCAACGCTGCGGCCCCAAGCACAAGAAGACGCTCGCGCAGGCTCATCGCGTCCAGCCTCAATGCCAGTTTTTGCAGAGATTGCTTCATTACTTTACTTTTCCATTCGAATCGGCAGCAGGCGGCGCGACCGCCTTAGCCGCCTGCATGGCTGCGTCAATCTGATTCCTTGCAGCTTGCGCCCCTGCGTCCGCAGGCGCTTTTGTTGACTGAACAGGAGCGTCTGCCTGGGCTTTTGCGCCGCCATAGCCGGAAGCCTGCTTAGTCGCAGCCTTTTCAACCCCGGACGAACGCAAGTCGAAATCGATGTAATCCGGTACTTCGCGTTTCCTGGACGCATCCGGCCCGGCCTTGCCTTCGGTTTCCTTGGAGGTATCTTTTTGCTGAGCCTGCATTTCCAGCACTGCAAACGATATTCCCTGCAGCACAGGCTCCTGGCTCAGGCGCTTGATATAGGCGGGAACCAGTTCAGGCTGCAGGGTGCGCCCCTGTATGCCGATGGCTCGACCGGCGCCGTCTATGCTGAACCCGGTCAGCCACAGGTTCGGTGTGATCTGGCGGGCAAAGGCCCGCAGATAGGCGGAATAACCCACCCGGTTTCCAAACTCGTCGTTCTGCAGCTTGACCATTGCCTGCTGCAGCGAATCCTGTTCCGTTTGTAGCCGCGTCAATTCGTCTTCCAGCGCCTGGTTTTTCTTGCGCGGCACGAGCCGCGCATTGGTTTGCGCCAACTCCTGCTGCGCCGTCGCAAGCTGCGCTCCGACATCGGCTGCCTGCTGGGAAAGCTCCCTCGACTGATAGGCGGCATAAGCGGACAGGAGCACGCCCCCGATCAGTACCAGTCCCAGCGCCTGGGCCATCCGCAATGCGGTAAACTGCTTCTTCTGCTTCAGGAAAACGGGGTTGAAAAGATTGATCTGCTGGCTCATGGCGCCTCGACTTCCTGGCGCAAGGCGGCCCCGATCACCAGGAAATAGCGTTGCTGCAAATCCTTGCTCTTCAATTCGGGCGTCCCGGACAGATCCAGTACGGACGCCAGATCAAGCGTTTCCACCGGGACGTACAGGTTGGCGGACAGATAATCCCGCAGTGGTTCATCCAGGCCCTCCATCGGAGCCAGAACCAGCTTGGACAGGGGAGTCGAATGATATTGCCGGTCGAAATAATCCATGGAACGCTGCAATTCAAGCGTAATTCTTTCGTGAAACGCAGATATCGCGTCATAGTCGGCATCTCGCAACTGTCCGGCCGCGATATCGATATGCCGCGAAAAGTACAGCTCGCCGCCGCAAGTCACCGTGACCAGCGTGCCGTCGTCATTCACCGACAGGAGCGCAACGGCGCGCCCTTCCGGCTCCAGAAGCGCGGAAATATTACGTTGCGCCATATCCGGTACGTCGATTACCTGCAATGCCAGCTTGGCTTCGTCGAATTGAGCCTGACGCTTCTGAATCAGCTGGTTGCGCGCTGCAATCGCGAACAAGGTGCTGTTGCGCGCGGCCAGTCCCTTGTCGGCGGGCACGCTCAGCACATCAATGGTCGCGTCGTCGACGGGATAATCAAGCATGTCCTTGAGCCGCCAGCGCACAGCGCTCTTGAGCTCATTGGCAGGAACGGGAGGCGCGTCCACGGACAGCATTTGGTATTCACCGATTGCCAGCAGGTTGGTGCATTGATAGCCGACGGTCTTGTGTTCCTTTTCCAGCTTGTCCAGCGAGGCGGCCAGCGTATAACCTGCAGAAGGGTAAAACGAAAGCCATTCGATTGTCGGCCTGCTGCCGATGGCCGATTGCGCATAGGCGGCATAAATCCCGTCAGTCTGAAAACTGATCGCCATCCAACCCGATTTTTTCGTTTGCCTGGAGAATAAACCCATTTTCCTGCTTGCTAAAATATGCCCGCCAAGGCGATGAAAATTACATTTCCTTACAGAAACCATTATGAAGAAAGTCAGTGTTTTCCGCTCGTTAAATTATTGCTTAATGACTCTATTTACAACAATATCGTCCGGTTTCGTCCTACTTGAGGTTTTCAGTACATTTCGCGGATGTATATGAACTCGTTTGCGTTCTTGAACACGCCGAAAGTGGCGCGGCTTCTGGGGTCGTCGTCATAAGCGGTTCCGCTCCATTTGCCCTGCAGCCAAGGCAGGTTTGCGGGAGTGGAAGGGTTGGTTTTGCAGACTTCCGGGTTGTCCGTTCCCAAATCGACGCATACGTCGATGCTGCCTTTCGACGCAGGCGCAGGAGACGGCTTGAGCAATTTCAGGCTGCCAATGCCCCTGGCGAATGTGCCCGCCCCCGCGACGACATTGGCCGCACTCATGTTGACGGTTTTGGGGTCAGGCGATGCATCGGTTTTGATGCCGCCCCTGGGGTTGGAAAGAACCACGTTGCTGTTGTTGATCATGGTGCAATTATCAGCTGTATTCGTGACAAAGCTGGTGATGTTCCAATACTCGGCTCGCATCGGGATCGGCAGATTCAGTCTTTCGGAACCGTGCGCATTCGATAGCTTCAGGCGTCCGAAGCGCACCCTGGTGGTTTGCGGTGTAAGGACGGCACCTGTGAGAATGTCGCCGATACGGCGGCTGTCGCAGCCGGCTCCGCACAATCCTGCCGTGGCCGAATTCATGTTGGTTCCTTCCAGCGCCGAACCGTCCGGATCAGTCACTCTTGCGCCCATTTGCAGGCTGTCATAGGGCCCGTCGGGCGTTACAAGGCGGATAAACGTGGCCGCTGTTGTGTTGACGGTGTAGGTTCCCGTTGTCCAGGCTGGCGCAGCCGGAAGCGTTATCCGTGAACTCAGATCAGTGCCGTTGTCGCCGTTTTCCGCCGCCATCGCGACCGTTGCGTAGGCGAAAACACCTTGGTAATTCTGTGTTTTTGCATTCCCCATGCTTCGTGCTTCAATGGAAAACAAGATTTTATTGAGAGGCTGGTCCATATAGGTAAATCCAGCCGTGCCGCCGCACGCCGAAGTTACTTCGGTGTTTGTAACTGTTGCGCTATTATCCAGCAGGGTGAAATGATCCGGTATGAAGCGTCCGAATTTCGTCGCTCCGGTCGTGCCGAAAAGGCAGCCGTACTTGCCGCTACTATCCTTGACGTTCGAGAAGCTGCCGGAGATGCAGTCGTTTTTAGTGCTGTCGCTGTCCACTGCAGTCCATGAGTCGTCGTAAACGCCATTGGCGGACAGCTGGAAAGCACCAGCTTCGCTGTAAGTGAACCCGGCTCCGGTCGAAACGGATGATGTTGCCCCCGAAATGGCGGCCGTAAAGCTGCCTGCCACCGCTCCTGCCACCCAGTCCGTCGTTGTTGTTGCCTCCCATGTGGCAGGGTCAAGTGCCTTTATGAGCGAGTTATCGATTTTTGGAGAACCGGTATAACCAGATGCATTCGCTGTCGCCGTTATAGCGAAAGGATCTCTGCCTGCCTTGAACCTAGGGGTGCCGGATGCACCGATATTGGTGGCGTTGGACGTCGTGGCCGGCGCAAAGCCCGATGGTCGCACCGAAAACTGGTCGGAAGAACAGGACGCTACAACCGCAGTAAAGCTTCCGCAAGTGCTGTCGGTGCATTCCTTGACGCGGCAGCGTAATTGCTTGTATGCACTCCCAATGCTGAAATTGCCCGTCGCTGCGCGGCCGGTCGTTCCCGCTGCAAACGTGACTGTTTGCGCTGCTATCGGGTTTGCGTAGTTAGTACAACTGGCTGGCGGCGTAGTATCGTCGAACAGTTCGACCCGGACATATTTGGAAGAACTCCCGGCTGCCACGTAATTGCTCTCCAGCGTGCCGTCCGTCTTGAGGGCGGCAATGTCGAAAGAGAATGCGGTTCCGGCAAGCTTGGTATAGAGCGGCTTGCGCGCTGCTTTATCCCAAGGGGTATTGGCGCCGTTCTCGAGGCATTCAAACGCCCCGGCCGTAGTCGACCCTCCGGATGGAGGCGATGTTGAGCAGACTGGCGTCATGGTCAAGCCGGAAACGTTGGTCTTACTGGATGAATCTATCGTGATGAAGCCGAGGACGTATCCTCCGACCTTAACGTGGCCTTCGATAGAGCCGGTAAAGGCTGTGATATTGCCGCCGACCTGGCTGCCGTAACCGACTTTGACATACCAAGCACTGATGTCATTGCCGATCTTGGTCTCGTTTTCCGTGGTGACAGTGCTGGCGGAAATGCTGCCGCCGACCTTGCCTTTGTCGCCGATGCTGGCAGTGCTGTTGGCAGATATATTTCCGCCGACGCCTCCGCCTGTATCTCCCTGACTATCGATGACAAGGGCGTTGGCGACGGCATTGCCGCAGACCTTGCTTCCATAACTGATCTTGGCAGTGCCGCCGGCATGGATACCATCGATGCCCGAGACAGTTACATTATTATTCAGCGTAATGTCTCCATGGGAACTGGTTATAGAACCGGAAACACCGTTATTTTGGCTCAATAACACATCGCTATAAGCAGAAATGTCGCCGCCGACGGTTATTACGCCGCTGACCCCGTTCCCAATGTTAACTTCGCCGTTAAAACTGGTTATAGAACCGGAAACACGATTGTTTTGGCTCAAAACCACATCGCTATAAGCAGAAATGTCGCCGCCGACGGTTACCACGCCGCTGACCCCGTTCCCAATATTAACGCCGCCCCTGGAGCTGGTTACCGAACCGGACACTCTGTTATTCTGGCTCAACACGACATCTCTGTAAGCAGCAATGTCGCCGCCGACGGTTACTACGCCGCTGACCCCGTTTCCAATGCTTACGCTGCCGTTAGTGCTGATTATCGAGCCGGTAACTTTATTGCTGTCGCCTAGCGACACATTGTTCGTGGCAGAAATATTCCCGCCGAAGATCACCCCGCCTGACCCGTTGACGCTGCCTGCGGTCACGTTTGCATTAAGAAAGGTGGATGAACCTGGATTAAAAGTGCCGGTAACCTTGAGGATCAAGTCAGATGCGGTTCCTCCTGAATTGATCTGGTTTTGATTGGTAGTGAAATCTCCGTTGATAGTAATGGTTGCCGGTTTTGGCGAAGCGATTGTGATCGTGTCCTGGTTGCCAAGCGATAGTGCGCTGCAAGAGTAGACGCCGTTGCTGCCGGTACAGGCTGAAGGCAGTTTTCCTGGGAAAACATAGTTTGTCGCAGCTTGAGCCGGTAGCGTAGCCAGCATCAACGGCAGCAGCGCGCCGATCAGGATTATCTTTCGCCGCACAGTGATGTTCCATGCAGATGCCAAGGACACAAATCTAAAATGCAGCAGTAACAGGGATGCTTGCCCGCAAGGAGCCCTGAGAACGAGCATGTTGAAAAGACTACGGAAATTTGAGGCCAGGCTAAGGCACGATTGCGTAAGGTAAAGTGTCATCATCGGGCATTCCCATCTGCTGTCTGTGCGGACATTTGAATGTTGCTCATGCACCTTGCCGGCAAGGAGTTGTAGCTTATCTGTCCAGTTGGCGACAAGTAGTTTCCGGACGCAAGGTCTGCGCCCTTATCGGCGGAACAACAAACGATGCCAGCAATCGATGCCATCTTCCTTCTCGTATTTTCGGTGCAACTCAACATTTTTCCGAATCAGGCGTTCTGCACGTCGCAACCGTGGCGGAGATCCGGCGCTCGGCGTAGCCGGAGGTCCCCGCCGCTCCGAATGTGGCGGTCGATGCAAGGTTGTAAACGAAGACGGTATTTCCTCCCTCAATTTGTGGGAGCGAGCGTACACAAGTGACATTCACAGTGAAGCCCGAAAGGGTGCCGCCTAGTACTAAACCTTCCGGAGGCAATGCAAAACAATTCGCTTGCGCAGTGGGAGGAGTGGCGTTCTCCGGGATCATGATCTGATACACGCCCCATTCGATCCCTGCGCGCGCCGCCTGATAGGCGCGGCTGCCTTGCACATCCTGGGCAGATGTTGCATGTTGCACCATGGACATCGTGATCATGAATGCGCCCAGCGCCGCCAGCAGCAATAGCAGAAAGATGGCCGAAACGATGGCAAAGCCGCGCTGCAGGCGAGAGGTTGCTCTTCGTCGGCTTGTCGCCGGGCGGTTACGGCACATTGCTGACATGTACTTCATGGTACAAGGTGACTGTCTCGTTGTTTTTGGTAAGGGCGATCTGCATCGACACCAGCCCGCTGCGTTCGCTGATGACCAACGGATCATAGGCGAAAATGCATGCGGTAACGTTCTGGGCGATCAATGCGCTCTGTCCGCCAACCGGAGGATTATCCTGATTTTTAGTGATGGCATAACCCCAATGACGCGTCAGATTGCCCCGATCGCAGCGGTAGGTGACGGGCGTATCGACCACTTGGAAGCGGTGCGCGGGCGATTCGAACGGAAACTGTTTTGCTGCAGTCAGGGTTATGCTGTTGGATCCAGCGCTTTCAACCCCTGCGCGGTTCTCTCCGCTATAAGCATCCGCTCCCTCAATGCCGAGGTTGTAGACGACGACCTGGTTTCCTTTAACAGGAATCGGATTCATGTCGCCCAGCACATCGAAAGTTGTAGTGGGGGTTGCAAAGTCCAGCGGTGCGCCAGGAGCAGCCGCATTCCCGGTCACATCTGCGCGATAGCGGCCTCCGGTGCTTGTCTGAAGAAATTCAATTGTTGTATTACCGCCTGTTATGCGCACGCTGTTCGGCAGCGCCAGCCGCAGGTCGCGTCCGATGCGGCGCAGCGCGGTATCGGCGTTGTCTGTCAGTTCGGCTCGAGCGGCAACATCGGTATATTGCTGAATCGGGACGCGAATGAACATCCCGACGATACCCGCCACGATCCCGACGATGACGATTGCCACGATCGCTTCGACCAGCGTGAAGCCGCGTTGGAGTTCGGTCCGGGTCTTCATGTCAGGGAATCGCCCTTGGCGCATAGCGGAAACGGTAGCCGGTCAGCGTGATCGCATCGCCGTTTGGCGGAGTCACCGTCACGTCAATCTTAAGCGAGTCGGCCGCCTGAATTCCTCCTCTCGCATCTTGGGCAACGCTTACAACAGCCTTATAGTTGCCCAGGCCGCCAATCCCATCGCCATTAAATGCCCGAATACCTGTAGCGCCCTTATCAAGCGGCGGAATTTCGTTCATAGTTAAACCGTGGTAATCACCTACATTGTCGAAAGTCGGCTCAACGTAGCGGGTTTCTGCTGGAAGGTTCACTTGAATGCCTGAATCCGGATCCTTATAAGTCATCGCCGGAGTCGGCCCCAGGCCCTGTGCCTGCACCTTGCAATCGGCTGAGCTTTTCGCGGTAGCAGCATCCGGGTCGTCCGGATCACAGTACGTGAACGGCTGCAACTCGATCTCCTCCAGCAGCGATTCGGCAATTGCAAGAGCCTGCTTGCGTATCATGGGATCGGCGCTGTATTTGGTGGTTGAATTCATCACGCCGAGCAACCCCACTACGCCGATGCTGAGGATTATCAGGAAAACAATGACCTCGACCAGCGTCAAGCCAGTCTGGCGCGCAGAGCCGGAGCCGGCGGCATTAGTGCACATATCCGGTTTCCGCTTCTACGTTAATGGAGTCAGGGTGGGAAGAAACTTGAATAGTTGCCGCCGCATTCGGCCTGCCTTGGGCATCAAAGCTCAAATTACTCGGGGAACCGGAAAAGCTTACGTTGGCGTTGCGGTATTTGGTGTCGGCGTTCGCGTCGATGGTGTAGGGAGTTTTGCCGTCCGGCCCGGTCAGGTTGGTGTCGCAATTCGCTGCAGGGTACACGCTGGAGATCGTCAGCACGACGGTTCTTTCGGTAAACGTCACGCATACCCGGCGGTGTTGCGCAATCGCCGTTTTTTGCGCGTAACGCAATGCGGACTTCGTTTCATCGTGAAATCCGCGTTCCTCAAAGCCGTGCGTACCGAAAAACCGTGGTGCCACGAATGCGCCCAGAACGCCAACGATTATGAGTGTGACAACCAGTTCCACCAGCGTGAATCCGGCTGCGGTCAGCTGGGTTGGTCGCAACGTACTTTCTTTCCGGCTATTCATTTCTTCATTACAGAAAGAAAAAGAATGGGTGAGGATAACCTCGCCCATTCTTCCTTATTACGAAATAGTAATTAACAGCCGGACAGGTCTGCTACATACGTCGGGGGTGTGTTGATACCTGTTGCTGGAGTATAGGTAATTAAACATTTGGTAGCGTCGGCAGCGTTTTTGTATGCGATGGATGCTGCTGTAACGGTAAAATCGCCAGCAGGGTTAAGCGTCATCGCTTTTACCAATTCGGATGCATCTGCGGCGTAACCGTAAGCTGTCCCAACGGGCGTCGCATTAACCTGAATGGCTGAGGTTGCGGTCGAAGCTACGGAGTCTTTGCCGGCAATGCCGTTCGCAGCCGATTTGGCATAAATCATCATGTCGGCGCCACGCATTGCAGCTTCCACGCCTTTCATTACGCCGCCACGTGCTTCTTTTGACAGATCGACAAACTTCGGCACAGCCACTGCCGCCAGAATGCCCAGAATGACTATCACGACGACTAGTTCGATAAGGGTAAAACCCGATTGATGTTTTTTCATTTATAGCTCCTGGATAAAAAATTGTTTGCCTGAATTTATTGGCAATTCAAGGTTGTAAGGCCTGTTTTCACAAAAGTCGGTGCTAGCCCTGCGGCGGTAGGCACGGTATAAGTGATTGCGCAGTTTGGATGCGATAAATCTGGTGTAACGGTATAGGTGTTTCCGTCAGACACAGTCACCGTATAGTCGGGGTTGCTGGTAATGCCTGCTGCTTCGCCGATCGACGCTGTGGTTGCCGTCGGATAGCCAATTGACATTGGAATCGCCACGCCTTCCAAAGTAACGCTCGCAGCGGCTGCGCCTTGCTGAGCCATCTGAACCGCGTGAGCAGTCATCGCGCCGGCTCGGATGGAGCCAAGAGCTGCGTTCATCTTTGCTATCCGCGCCTCGGTTTGCAAATTGGTGAATCGCGGTAATGCCACTGCCGTCAGAAGCCCTAAAATAACGATTACGATCACCAGTTCGATCAAGGTAAAGCCGGATTGTGACTTGCGCATATTCTTTCCTTCCATAACCGGCATTTGCAGCCGGAAAAACAAAAACTATCAACCGATAGAAAAGTTGGCGCGCACGCAAACAGGGCGCTATTTCTTTGGGGCAATCATACCGGACGTGGAGGTTCTGTTAGAGCAAGTATTGCCGTGCGGCAAGTATATTTTTTTAGGTGTTGTTTTTTGTCAATAAAACAACAAAAAATTGCTGAGTGGTAACTATTTTTCAGGCAGTGGCATCCTATGGGGAATTTCTGCAATAGCGCTGATTAATGCGCGGGATTTCATGGCATGCCGATCAGTAATTAATGACAAGATTGCTGCGGCAAAAGCCCGTCTACGATGGATTTTTGGTTGGTCTTGAAGGAGTATTGATGAAGGTATGATCGAACGGAAAAGCGAAGCGCCTCCCGGCATGATGCTTCGCTTACTCCTGTGTAACGTACTTTAGCGGTATTGCCGCTGTCTAAAGGCTATGCTTTGGATAGCTGAATGTCCCTGCCGCTCATGCGATCTGGCGCAGCAGATTGTCATTCCGCACATCAACCTCAGGCAATACAATATCAAGCCGCGGGTTGCGCGGCTGATCCCGGACGGCCGGGTTTCCTATTCGTGGAGCGAGTTCGGGCTAGCTGCAATTTTCCACGGTCAGTGCGGATATATCGAAAGTCGGTCGAAACACGACTGTACCCTCGCGCGGCTTGGGGGCGGTATAAACTATCTTGCAATTCAGATGCAGGGCGTCAGCGCTGACTTCCCCAACTGGAATTGGCGATGTAGCGGTGCTGCTTAGGGATGTGACATAGCCGGTATCCACATCGTCCGAAAGGCCCGCCAAGGGAAGGATGGAGGCAAGATCAGGGTAGCCGTTTACATAAACGGCATCGGTGCCTTCCACGTTGATATCCGGAGTTTTGCCGTCCAGGCCGGGGTTGCCGCTGTAGTCGGTCGCATAGCCGTTTGCCAACAGAATTACATGTCCTATAGTCGCGGCAGATTTCATTGCCGCTAGTGCCCCCTGCATCTTGGCGATCCGCGCATTAGCTTGCAAAGCGCTCAGCCTTGGCAGTGCGACTGCCCCCAATACACCCATAATTGCGATTACGATTATTAATTCGATCAAGGTAAAACCGGACTGTTGCTTACGCATTTTCTTCTCCATAAATAAGGGTACTGGCACCATAAAATTTCAGTAATGAACTGATGCAGTAAATACTTATGGGGATATGTTTTTCTTGTTGCAAATCAATCAATTGCTTCGCTGATCAGCTTGCTGGCAAGAATGGGGACGCACTCTCCGCTTTCTTTGATTTTCTTCAAATAAACAAATGGACATTACATTTTTGCAACATCTATTTGCGCATCCTGTGGGGTGAAAAAGATGGCTGGAGTTTGATTGCAAGGTTTTCAAGTCGGCTGCGGTCAAGTATGAAAACGACAAGTTTATTCTTTTATAAAAATGACGTTTTATCCTTTTCGGCAGTTAGATAGGAATATCGCTGCTGAAACTGCTGGCGATTCTATTTGCAGTATCCGCGTATTTATCTTCACTTTGACATAAAATGCCTCGTATCAACTTTCTCGCCGGCACATACATGTTAATTTGGGCGCGCCTATGACCAAGTCACAAGATTTTCTTCCAGATGGAATTGTGTCCCAGCAAAAGCCTCTTTCCGGCGAGCAATCGCGTTCGACCCGCCCTCAGAAAATCCGCATGGGCGAAATGCTGTTGCAGCAAAATCTCATTTCCGAAGAACAACTGCAATCGGCGCTGACGGAACAGAAACGCACCGGGCGCAAGCTGGGGCGGGTTTTCGTTGAAAACGGTTTTGTCACCGAAGAAGCGATTTCGGGCGCGCTGGCGCGGCAGATGAACATTCCGTACATCAACCTCAGGCAGTACAACCTCAGGCCGCAGACGGTACAACTGATTCCCGAAATGCAGGCGCGCCGTTTCCGCGCGGTCGCCCTGGAAGACCGGGGCAAGATGCTGCTGGTGGGGCTGGCCGACCCGACTGACCTGTTTGCCTACGATGAAATCACGCGCCTGCTGAAACGCGACATCTCGCTGGCGGTCGTCAATGAAAGCGACCTGCTGCAATCGATCGACCGCATGTATCGTCGCACCGGGGAAATTTCCAGCCTGGCGCGCGAGCTGGAACAGGAGCTTGGCGGAAGCGTCATCGACTTTTCCACCATGGGGCTTTCTTCCTCCGGGCTGGAGGATGCGCCGGTGGTCAAGCTGCTGCAATCGGTGTTCGACGACGCGACCCAGGTAGGGGCATCTGACATTCATGTCGAGCCACAGGAGAAAAGCCTGCATATCCGCTTTCGCATCGACGGTCTCCTGCATCTGCAAACCGAATCCGACATCAGGATCGCCTCTTCGCTGGCGCTGCGCCTGAAGCTGATGGCGGAACTGGATATTACGGAAAAGCGCCTGCCCCAGGACGGGCGTTTTGCCATGACAGTCAGAAAGCAATTGATTGACGTGCGTATCTCGACCATGCCGACGCAATATGGCGAATCGGTCGTGATGCGGTTGCTGAACCAGGGGGGAGGCATACTCGACTTGGGCAATATCGGCATGCCGCAGGACATGCTGCAGCGCTTCCGTGCGATCATTCGCCGCCCGAACGGCCTGGTGCTGGTGACCGGGCCGACCGGCAGCGGCAAGACCACGACTTTGTACGCTGCGCTTACCGAATTGAACGTCGCGGAAAAAAAACTGATTACCGTCGAGGACCCGGTCGAATACCGCCTGCCGGGTATCAACCAGGTACAGGTCAACGACAAGATCGACCTGACTTTTTCCAAGGTGCTGCGCTCGGCCCTGCGCCAGGATCCGGATATCGTGCTGGTGGGTGAAATGCGCGACCAGGAAACCGCCCAGATCGGAATGCGCGCCGCAATGACCGGGCACATGGTGCTGTCCACCCTGCATACCAACGACGCCGTCAGCACGCCGATCCGCCTGCTCGACATGGGCGTGCCGCATTACATGGTCGGAAGCTCGCTGCATGCCGTCCTGGCCCAGCGGCTGGTGCGCGTGGTCTGCGGCAATTGCGCCGAGCCGCAGACTTTGCTTCCGAGCGAGCACGAGTGGCTGCGCGTGGAGTTGAAGGACTCGATCGATTCCCATACGTTCATGCATGGGCGCGGTTGCTCGCATTGCAACGGCACCGGCTTCCGCGGCCGCACCGGCGTGTACGAGCTGCTGGAAATGTCGAGGGAGATCTCCGCCGCCGCCAGCCAGGCCGATCCGGCCCGGTTCGTCAAGATGGCGACGGACCAGATAGCGGGGAATACCCTGCTGCGCCATGCGATGTCGCTGGTGTTTGAAGGCAAAACCACGGTCAGCGAAGCGATGCGCGTCACGAATCAGATCGAGGATTAAGCCTCATGCCTTTTTTCGAATACAAGGCGCGCAATTCCCGGGGGGAACTGGTAGAGGGCGTGCTGGAAGGCGCGGATAGCGGCGACGTCGCCAGCCACCTGTTCAATACCGGAATCACGCCGGTTGCGATTAACGCGACAACGTCGAAAGCAGTCGTGACAGGCGACGCCGGCTGGTGGTCGCGCCTGACGGAAAAGAAAGTGCGTTCAATCGACGTGCAGCTTTTCAGCCGCCAGCTTTATACGTTGCTGAAGGCGGGCATCCCCATCATGCGCGCGCTCAACGGCCTGCAGGCGTCCGCGACCAGCAAACCCTTAGGGCTGGTGCTGAAGGATATGCGCGAATCGCTGGACGCGGGGCGCGACCTTTCGTCGTCCATGCGGCGTCATCCCTCGGTGTTTTCGGCTTTTTACCTGAGCATGGTGACCGTGGGGGAAATGACGGGCCGCATGGAAGAGATCTTCCTGCGCCTGTTCGATCACATGGAATTCGATCGCGACATGAAGCAGCGCGTGCGCGCGGCGTTGCGCTATCCGATTTTTGTCGTGGTCGCCATCGTGGTTGCGATGATCATCATCAATATCTTCGTCATTCCCGCATTCGCCAAGGTCTTTGCCGGCTTCAATACCGAATTGCCGCTGATGACGCGGATATTACTGGGCACGTCCAGCTTCACCATGCGCTACTGGCCTTTCATGCTCGCCATCGCAGTTGGCGCCGCGGTCCTGTTCAGGATGGTGATTTCGACTGTGGACGGGCGCTACAAGTGGGATCGGCTCAAGCTGCGAATGCCGATTGTCGGCGACATCGTGCTGAAGGGAGCGCTGGCGCGTTTCGCGCGCAGCTTCGCCTTGTCCAGTCGCAGCGGCGTGCCCGTGGTCCAGGGCCTCAGCGTGGTTGCGCAGACGGCGGACAACACCTATATCGCCAGCCAGATCGAGCAGATGCGCGACGGCGTCGAACGCGGCGAGACCATTCTGCGAACGGCTACTCTGGCAAACGTTTTCACGCCGGTGGTGCTGCAGATGATCGCCATCGGCGAGGAAACCGGCGAAGTCGATGACCTGATGGATGAAATCGCCGGCATGTACGAGCGCGAGGTCGATTACGAACTGAAGACGCTATCGGCGAAAATCGAGCCGATACTCATCATGGCGCTAGGAGTGCTGGTGCTGATACTTGCACTCGGCGTATTTCTGCCGATCTGGGATTTGGGCCAGGCAGCGCTGAAAAAGTGAAAAACCGGTGTGCGTTGCGGTACAATGCACACCGGCGGGCCCCTGCGCATTGCGGAATGGTGAATCTGGTCAGATCGGGAACGAAGCAGCCACAGCCAATCTCCGCAAGTGCCGCAGACAAGGCTCGCCTTTTTATTCACTGCTCGAAAATCATCTGCCGGGCAGTCGCCATTGCCGCCGCGTCCGCAATTCGGCGCTTCCTTTCTTTCTACGCCGCCAAAGTGAAACCTATCCCCTGCTACGAAAAGTAGAGACTGCTGCTGCTATACTTTTCATTTCCGCATTACTCGGTGATCAGGTTCGATTGGCGATGCCTTCTGCTATATAAGTGGTGCGCCGCAGGCAGCACCGCAGGCTCGCTCAGGCCGGGCTATTCATAAATCAAATGATTGGACAGGACATGACGAGAATAATCCCGATGCTGGTCAAGAATACAAAGATCGCGATGGAAATCTACGCGGACTGCGCGCAGTTCGGGGGCTGGAGCCCGCTTCAGCGGTCTTTTTCTCCCTTGCGCTTCGCCGCGGCTGCTTCCGCGTTCGGTTCCGGCTCGCAAACGCAGTATGCCCTGGACTGCATGGCGCTTGCCGTAGAGGCGGGGTTTTTCACCACGCGCGCATCCTTGAAATCGAGTGTTTTTGCCGAAGAGGGCGATTTCGCCGCATTTTGCTCGGCCTTGGCCAAGTACGACTGGTGGCTGAACGAACGGCATTTCTACGCCTTCTCCGCGCTCCTGGATTGCGACGAGTCCAGTCTTCGCACTTATTCCGATTTGGCGAAGGAGTTTCAGGAAGAGTATTCGAAGTATTAAGACATGTCTCGAACAGAGGCCATCCATAGGATAATTGCATTTGCGGATGGTTTTCAATGCGAAGCCGACAAAGCCACGAATGATGCGGAAATGGAATAAAATTACAAAATGTCCTACCTTGTCCTTGCCCGTAAATATCGCCCGAAGAGCTTTGAAACGCTAGTCGGCCAGGATCACGTCGTGCGCGCCTTGACGCATGCCCTCGATTCCGGGCGCCTGCATCATGCTTATCTTTTCACCGGAACCCGCGGCGTGGGCAAGACGACCTTGTCGCGCATTCTGGCTAAATCATTCAATTGCGAAAGCGGCGTCACATCGAAACCATGCGGCACATGCGCTGCATGCACCGCGATCGACGCGGATCGTTTCGTCGACTACATCGAGATGGATGCGGCCTCGAACCGCGGCATCGGCGATATGCTGCAACTGCTGGAGCAGGCGGTCTATGCGCCGACCAATGCGCGCTTCAAGGTCTACATGATTGACGAGGTCCACATGCTGACCGCGCAGGCCTTCAATGCGATGCTGAAGACGCTGGAGGAGCCTCCGCCGTATATCAAATTCATTCTGGCGACCACCGACCCGCAGAAAATTCCGGTCACGGTTCTGTCGCGCTGCCTTCAGTTCAACCTGAAGCAGATGCCACCGGTGCATATTATCGACCATCTGGATTCCATTCTGGGCCTGGAGCAGGTTGGGTTCGAAAAACCGGCGTTGCGCCTTTTGGCCCAGGCCGCGCGCGGTTCGATGCGCGATGCGCTGTCGCTGACCGACCAGGCAATCGCCTATACCGCCGGCAATGTGACGCTAGAAGCAGTGCAGGGCATGCTGGGCGCGCTCGATCAGACCTACCTGATCCGCCTGCTCGATGCGCTAGCGGCAATGGATGGCGCCGGCTTGCTTGCCGTTGCGGATGAAATGGCGGCGCGCAGCCTGTCTTACAGCGTCGCCTTGCAGGATTTGGGGACGCTTTTGCACCGGATTGCGCTGGCGCAATCCGTGCCGACCGCGCTGCCGGAGGATTTGCCAGAACGCGAGGACGTGCTGCGCCTGGCTTCCCTGTTCGACCCGGAAGAAGTGCAACTGTTTTATCAGATTGCGGTTCATGGCCGCAACGAACTGGGACTGGCGCCGGACGAATACGCAGGGTTTTCGATGACGCTGCTGCGCCTGCTGGCTTTCCGTCCAGCCACTGATGAAGCGCCTGCTGCGGCAGCCCCTGATGCGAAGCCGTCCGCCCGTTCTTCCGGCGGCAATCCGGCGCAGGCGGCGCTGAGCGCGGCGCGCGCAAGGCCGCAGCCAGCCGATGCCGTTGCCGTACAAAAGCCAGCTGCCGTCGTCGAGCAAAAGCCGGTCGTGGAGCGAAAGCCGCTGCCTGCTGAAGCCGGCGATTTGCCACCCTGGATGGACGCGGAACCTGCATTCGAGAGCGCGCCTGCCTTTGCTGCTGCCGTGCCTGAAAAGGCGGATGCGCCACAAGAAGCGGCTGCCCCTGCAAATTCATCAAGTCCGGCATTCGCGCTTAATGCGGCTGCGTCGCCCGATATCGGCGCCGCGCCACCCTCGGCTGTGGCGACATTGAACTGGGACGGCGACTGGCCGCCGCTTGCCGCGGCTTTGCCGTTGCGCGGCGTCGCGCAGCAACTTGCCCAGCAAACCGAGCTGGTCAAATGGGAGCATCACGGCGAGAGCGCAAGCTTTCATTTGCGGGTGCCGATAGAAACTCTGTGTTCGGCGACCAATGTGAACCGGCTCGCAACGGCGCTGTCTGACCATTTCGGGTTGCCGGTCCGCGTGGCCACCGAGATTGGCAAGGTTGAGCAAACCGCCAACAAGAAAGCATTGGAAGAGCGCGCTGTCCGCCAGCGCCAGGCAGAAGAATCGCTGCAGAGCGACCCGGTCGTGCAGGCGCTGGTGCGTGAGTTCGGCGCTTCCATCGTTCCGGGATCAATCAAGCCCGCTTGAGTAATACTGACAATACAGGAAAATCAAAATGAAAAACCAACTGGCAGGGCTGATGAAGCAAGCCCAGACAATGCAGCAGAACATGCAGAAAATGCAGGAGGAGCTGGGCAAGACAGTAGTCGAAGGACAGTCCGGCGCTGGCTTGGTGACGGTCCTCATGACCTGCAAATATTATGTGTCGCGCGTTTCGATCGATCCGTCATTGATGGGGGACGACAAGGAAATGCTGGAAGACCTCGTGACGGCGGCTTTCAACGATGCCTCGCGCAAGGCGGAATCCACCGCGCAGGAAAAAATGAACAGTATTTCGTCCGGCATGCCGCTGCCGCCCGGTTTCAAGATGCCTTTCTAGAAATGGGCATGATTAGAACTCATTTCATAAATAGACGGGTGCGCGTTCGGGTAGCAATCGGGGCTGGCAAGGCGTGCGACGCGTCAAATAGCGGCTCCTATTTGCAAGGAGCGCAACGCAGTCAGCGTCGATTGCTACCCGAACCCTTCGGGAAGGTGGTCTTGACGGCGCATCGCCGTGTTGCACCACTTGAAAAGGGGGGGCACCCTTTTCTTCGCGCCGCGCCTTGCGCTGCATCCGGCAATACCGCCTTCGCAATCCCGTCTATTTGTGAAATGAGTTCTAGTCAGTGAAGCCGCTTTCCAGCCTTGAAATTCTGACCGATGCACTGCGGCGCTTGCCAGGGGTAGGTCCCAAGTCGGCGCAGCGCATTGCCTACCACATGCTGCAGCACGACCGTGACGGCGCGCGACTTCTCGGGCAGGCGCTGTGCCAGGCCGTCGATTCGATCCGCCACTGTGCGCGCTGCAACACGTTTACAGAGAACGATGTATGCGAGATGTGCGTAGACGAGAGACGCGATCCCACGCTTTTGTGCGTAGCCGAAACGCCTGCGGACCAGTTGATGATAGAGCAGACCCTGGCATTCAAGGGGTATTACTTCGTGCTGATGGGACGCTTGTCGCCGCTGGACGGCATCGGTCCGAAGGAGATCCATCTTGAGAAGCTGATTGCGCGCGCCTGCGACGGCCTCGTGGCCGAAGTGGTGCTGGCAACCAACTTTACCAATGAAGGCGAAGCGACTGCGCACTACATCAGCGAAATGCTGAAGGCGCGCGGAATAAGGGTCAGCCGGCTGGCGCGCGGCGTGCCTGTCGGGGCCGAGCTCGAGCATGTCGATGCCGGCACCATAGCGCGTGCCATGCTCGACCGTCGCTCGACGTAAAAAATGCCATATGGCGCCGGATGCGGTTGCATGCTGTTTTTGCTGCCGCTATGAGTGTCCGGTCCGGGCAGGGCAAACGGAATCGGCCGCGCAATGGCAAGCTGTTGCGCGTGCCGGGTTATGATGATGTGCCGGTTGCGTAATTTCATTACGCCCACAAATGGTGATTAAAAATGAAATCCAAGAATTCATATTTATCGATCGAAGACACGGTAGGCAATACGCCGTTGGTGCAATTGAGGTATCTTCCCGGGTCGGAAGCCGAGAAGCGCAATAACATCATTCTTGGCAAGATGGAGGGCAACAATCCCGCCGGGTCGGTCAAGGACCGTGCCGCATTCTCGATGATCAGGCATGCGCAGGAGCGTGGCGACATCAAGCCCGGCGACACGCTGATCGAAGCGACCAGCGGCAATACGGGCATCGCGCTGGCAATGGCGGCAACCTCGGGCGGCTACAAGTGCATATTAGTGATGCCGGAACACCTGAGCCTGGAAAGGCGCCAGAGCATGGCGGTATACGGAGCGCAGATCATCCTGACACCGAAAACAGGCGGCATGGAATACGCCCGCGATCTCGCCATGCAGATGGTCAAGGACGGCAAGGGAGCCATGTTGGACCAGTTTGCCAATGCCGATAACCCGCGCGCGCATTACGAAACTACCGGGCCCGAGATATGGAAGGGGACCAAAAGAAAGATAACCCACTTCATCAGCGCGATGGGAACGACCGGCACTATTGTTGGCGTGTCGCGCTACCTGAAGGAACAAAACGACAAGGTCAGGGTTATCGGCGTACAGCCCGAGGAGGGTTCCGAGATAGCGGGCATACGGAAATGGCCCGAGGCCTACCTGCCCAAGATATATGATAAAAGCAAGGTGGATCAGATTGAATACGTGAGCCAGGCGTCGGCCGAATACATGGCGCGCCGAATGGCGGCGGAAGAGGGGATGTTCTGCGGAATCTCTTCAGCCGGCGCGTGCGAAGCGGCATTGAGGGTTTCAAGCCAGGTCGAGAACGCCGTCATCGTGTTTATCGTCTGCGACCGCGGCGACCGTTACTTGTCGACTGGAATTTTCCCCGCGTAGATTGTCCGCGGGCTTGTTGATTTTGCCCAACAAATTGCGGGGAAACAGGGCCAAGGGCAAGGGTAGTCAGATTTGAATTGTCAGAAAAAACCATTTTGGTTATAATTGCAGGCTAATTAAAAGATTTGTCCTGTAAACTTTCGTGTTTACAGGCGTACATTTATCTCAGGTTTCTAGGAAATTTTATGGCAAATACCGCACAAGCGCGTAAACGGGCTCGTCAATCAGTTAAGCAAAACGCACACAATTCGAGCCAGCGCTCCTCATTGCGTACCGCTATCAAAACTGCGCGCAAGGCAATTGAGCTCGGCGACAAGGATGCAGCTACCGCCGTGTTTGCAAACACGGTGTCGATCATTGATCGGATCGCCGACAAGAAGACGATCCACAAGAATAAGGCTGCACGCCACAAAAGCCGTCTGTCAGCTGCATTGAAAGCGCTGTCGCAACCTTCGGCATAATCGGATAAAAAAACGGCGAAGCACTTGCTTCGCCGCCGATGTTGGTGCCGGTTAAAACCGGTAGCCAAACGCTTTATTGAAGCGCTCCTCTATTTCAGCCTGGGCAAAAAAGTGATTTTGCCCTCCCTGCTGGGCGATCTTGAGCGCGCCCATCAAGCTTCCCAGCCGAGCGCTTGTCGCTATGTCCATGCCCTTCGTCAGGCCGTGGATAAGTCCCGCACGAAAAGCATCTCCGCATCCCGTCGGGTCAACCACCTTTTCGGCTTCGACGCAGGGAATGTCCAGCTTTTCCCCCTTCGTGAATATCTCGGCGCCGCGCTCGCCGCGCGTCACTATCAACGCTGAAACGCGCTTGGCGATTTCTTCCAGCGACAGGCCTGTGGTCTGCGCCAGCATTTCAGCTTCATAGTCGTTGACTGCCACGTAAGTCGCCAGGTCGATGAAGTGCGCCAGTTCCGGGCCGCTGAACATCGGCAGTCCCTGGCCCGGGTCGAACACGAACGGAATCCCGAGCTTCGCGCAATCTTCCGCGTTCTGAACCATGCCGTCGCGGCCATCGGGCGCGACGATGGCCAGCTTGATCGAGCCTGCGATATCTTCAATTCGGTTTTGGTGCGAAAGCGCCATCGCTCCCGGGTGGAAGGCGGTGATCTGGTTGCTGTCGATATCGGTCGTAATGAACGCCTGTGCCGTAAACGATTTCTCGATGGTACGGATATGGCGGCTTGAGATGTCCAGGGCGGCCAGTCGCTCAAGGTAAGGCTCTCCGTCCATTCCGATGGTGGCCATGACAGTCGGTTCGCCGCCCAGCATCTTCAGGTTGTAGGCGATATTGCCGGCGCAGCCGCCGTACTCGCGCCGCATCGAAGGCGTCAGGAACGCCACATTGATCTTGTGCAGCTGATCGGCCAGTATCGATTCGGAGAAGCGGCCTGGAAACGCCATGATGGTATCGAAGGCGAGTGAGCCGCAAATTAATGATGTCATCGTATTTAAGAGTGGTCAGGGATAAAAAAGGTAGATGCGATAGCCTGCCGCCTTTACCTGGTCAACCGTAAAAACCAGTTTGACCGGTTGTTCGGATTGGGCGGCAAATCCGTTGGCGGTGTCCTTCCCACTTGCAGAGGCGGGCCGTTCAGCAAGGTATTCTTCAGGAGCCAGAACGCGGCGCACAACGGGCTGTCCGCTTTCGTTATTCAGAGTCAGTTCGATGCTGGGCCATGCCTGCAGCGACGTGCTGTTGTTATGCAGCACGAGGTCCAGGGAAAAAGTGTCGGGGCGATTGGGCAGCGATTGCAGTTCGCTGGAATCGATGGATAGTTCGTCAATCTTTGCCGAAAGGTGCGTTTCGCATTCGATGATGCCGCAGACTTCGGCAACAATCGGCTCGGCCTGCGGCAACGAGAGCACAATCCGCTCATGAAATGCATAGACGGCTTGCGCCGCCAGCAGCAGCAACAGGACGAATGAGCCCAGGCCCAGCATGACGCGAACGATACGGCTTGCCTTCTGTTTTCTTCTTGCCCGCTTGAGGAAACCCGGTTCAGGCTTTTGGTCAGGGCGCAATTCGCCCGTGTTCAGTCCGCTAAGGTCTTCGTCTGCTGTTGCCGCAGCATTGCGAGCCAGCAGGTAGGCATCGGCTTCCGCCTGGCTGAAAAGCGGGATATCCGGCTCGGACGCCTCCTCTTCCTGCGGCACGGTTATATCGACCGTATCGGCTTGCGGAATTTCCGCTACCGGCTCTTCTTGTCCGTGCGTATCCAGGATCAGGCTGTTAATCTCATCCTTGTCGATCCATTCTGACTCTTCCAGCGTGAAAGGTTCAGTCGAGCTGCTCGGCGGATTCGCGGGATTCGTGTTGTCGGAAAGGCTATCCCCGAGATCCAGTGAGAGGACGGGCCACTCCTCCTCGGCCGTCTCCGCCGAAAGATCATCGAGCTGTGGAAGACGGCTATCTTCGAAAGAATTGGATTTGTCTTCGGATACGGTTGCCGGGATTTCTTCTCCGGGTGAATCCACAAGAGCATGATAGAGTTCACCGAAAGACTGCGCCGGAATATCGACCTCAATGTGCTCGGAATCTCCCGGAAAACCGTCTTGGGAAAGGTCAGCTGGCTTTTCCAAAGTCTCGCCGCTGATGCTTTGCGAATCGGAAGCTGGCGCGTGCTTGGCGGCGATGACACTCTCATCAACCAGATGATCGGCTCCGTTGAAGGCTTGCTGGCATACGCCGCAGCGAACAATGCCGGAATATAGCTTAAGTTGATCTTCAACAACGCGGAACGCGGTATGACAGTGAGGGCAACGTGTAGCCAGCGCCATGGAATTATGTTTTCAAAGCGGACTTGCCGAACAGGGCGACCCATCCATCCTGTTCTTTCCAGACCGACATTTCAAGAAACGGAGCATACGATGAAGCGACTTCTTCCTTTTGTCTTTCCAGTATGCCAGACAGGACCAGAAAACCTCCGGGAGCCACTTTTCCAGCAAGCATGGACGCCAGATTCTGCAGCGGGCCCGACAGGATATTGGCTACGACGATATCGTAGCGTCTGTCCGGCATTGCGCGGCTATATTCTTCAGGTTGGTAGAACGAAATTTCGCAATGGTTGCGACTGGCGTTGTGACGGGCCGACGTAATTGCCTGCGGGTCGATATCAACCCCTTCAACCGTGGACGCCCCCATTTTCTTGGCAACAATCGCCAGAATGCCCGACCCGCAGCCGTAATCGAGTACGGACATGCCTTCATGGCAATTTTTTTCCAGCCATTCCATGCATAGACGGGTAGTAGGATGGCTGCCGGTCCCGAATGCCAGCCCTGGATCCAGTTCCAGCACCACCCCGCCGGTATCGGGGGCTTCGTGCCAGCTCGGCACGACCCAGATGTTTTCTCCGATGTGAATCGGGTCGAACTGCGATTGCGTCAACCGCACCCAATCCTGTTCCGCCACAGGCCTGGTGGTGAACGGCGGCGCTGCATCGAGTCCGCTCGCATTTGCCGCAGCCGCGACGACGGCGAGCGTGTCGGCATCGGCTTCCATCAATGCGACTATGCGGCTGCGCTTCCATGCGGATTCGATCACGCCAATGCCCGGTTCGCCGAATATCGGCTGCTCCGCATCCGTACCTTCATCGGCATCCTCCACCGATACCGAAAGCGCGCCCGCTTCCAGTAATTCATCCGACAGGTTTTCCGCATGTTGTTGCGGAATTTCAATGACTATTTCATTCCAGCTCATGCATGTCTCAAACGGAAAGGTTAGACGCCGTAATGCTTATTTTTTGGTATCGGGAAACATTTCTGCCAACTTCTGCTCAAGGTAATGGATGTTGGTGCCGCCCTGAATAAAGCAGGGATCCATCATCAGGTCGCGGTGCAGCGCCAGGTTGGTCTGTATTCCTTCGACCACCATCTCGGACAGGGCGATCTGCATGCGTCGGATCGCCTGGTCGCGCGTGGTGCCGTACGCGATCACCTTGCCTACCATCGAATCGTAATATTGCGGTACGCAATATCCCGCGTATGCATGCGAATCGACGCGCATGCCGGGACCGCCCGGCGCATGCCATGCCGTTATCTTGCCTGGCGATGGGGTGAACTTGAATGGGTCTTCCGCATTGATTCGGCATTCGATCGCATGGCCGGTAAGCTTGATGTCGCGTTGGCGAAAACGAAGCTTTTCGCCGGCCGCGATATGAATCTGCTCCTGCACAATATCTATTCCGGTAATCATTTCCGTGACCGGATGCTCAACCTGAACGCGCGTGTTCATTTCAATGAAATAGAACTCGCCGTTTTCGTACAGGAATTCGAATGTGCCGGCGCCGCGATAGCCGATCTTGCGGCATGCCTCGGCGCAACGGTCGCCGATTCTTTCGATGACCTTGCGCGGAATGCCGGGAGCAGGCGCTTCCTCGATCACTTTCTGGTGACGGCGTTGCATCGAGCAGTCGCGCTCGCCCAGCCAGACCGCATTATTGAATTCGTCCGCCAGGATCTGGATTTCCACGTGACGCGGATTTTCCAGATATTTTTCCATGTAGACCTCGGGGTTGCCGAAAGCAGTGCCAGCCTCGGACTTGGTCATCGATACCGCATTCAGCAGCGCCGCTTCGGTATGCACGACACGCATGCCGCGTCCGCCGCCGCCGCCGGCAGCCTTGATGATGACCGGGTAGCCGATATTGCGCGCGATCTGAATGGTTTCCTTCGGGTCGTCGGACAGCGCGCCCTCGGAGCCTGGTACGCAAGGAACGCCTGTCTTGATCATGGCTTGCTTGGCAGCCACTTTATCGCCCATCATCTTGATCGAATCGGGACGCGGACCGATGAAGACAAAACCGGATTTTTCCACTCGCTCGGCAAAATCGGCATTTTCGGAAAGAAAGCCATAGCCGGGATGAATCGCTTCGGCATCGGTAACTTCGGCTGCACTGATGATCGCCGGCATGTTCAGGTAGCTCAGCGTGGACGATGCGGGGCCGATGCAGACGGATTCATCCGCCAGCTTCACATACTTTGCCTCCCGATCCGCCTCGGAATGAACCACGACGGTTTTAATGCCCATTTCGCGGCAGGCGCGTTGAATGCGCAATGCGATTTCGCCGCGGTTAGCAATAAGAATTTTTTCGAACATAGTGAAAGGTAATCTATGAAATCGGATCTTGATTAATAAAGAAATTGACGACGAGCGTCAAATCGGACTCTTAGTTACCCAATTACAAAGAGCTGCTGGCCATATTCGACCGGATGACCGTTTTCAACCAGGATCTGCTTGATGACGCCGGATACGTCCGCTTCGATTTCGTTCAACAGCTTCATCGCTTCGATGACGCAAAGCGTATCGCCTTGCTTAACGGTTGTCCCGATTTCGACATACGGAGGATTGCCCGGTGCAGAGGCGCTATAGAAGGTTCCAACCATCGGCGACTTGACAACGTGGCCTTGCGGCTCAGCCGGAGCAGCCGGTGCAGCCGGAGCCTGAACAGGCACGGTCTGCGAATATTGGGGAGCGGCTTGTTGCTGGATCAGGAAGGGTTGTTGCGCTGCCGGTTGCGAAGTTTTCACGATGCGTACCTTGCTTTCACCCTCCGTCACTTCGAGTTCCGCAATGTCTGACTCGGCGACCAGATCGATCAAAGTCTTTAGTTTTCGTAGATCCATAAAAATCCTGCAAGATGCTGTTGTAGGTTGAAAAGGATGAAGCTGTTAATGTCTGAAAATTAATGCTTGAGCGCAAAATCAAGCGCCAGGCGGTAGCCGTCGACGCCAAGACCGCATATTACACCCGCTGCAATATCAGATAGGTAGGAATGATGCCGAAATGATTCGCGTTGATGAATGTTTGAAATGTGAATTTCAATAAAAGGTATTGCAGTTGCTGCCAGCGCATCCCGCAACGAAACGCTGGTATGAGTGAATCCGCCCGGGTTGATCACTATCATGTCAACCCCTTCGGCTTTCGCGGCATGGATGCGGTCTATCAGTGCGCCTTCATGGTTGCTCTGAAAACTATCCAGCCTGGCGTTTGCCGCTTCTGCCTGCGTCTTTGCCGCACCAACAATGTCAGCCAGCGTCGTCTTTCCGTACACATCAGGTTCGCGTGTGCCGAGCAGGTTCAGATTGGGGCCGTTAAGCAATAATATGTTTTTTGCCATGAGGTGCGATTGGTTATAACTGCAAAGATGGCAGCATTTTGCCGCCAAACAGTAACGGCTGGCAAGAAAAACGAATTCTGCCTGAAAAACGAACTGCCTGTAAGCAAGAATATTCCGGGCGGAGGAAGGAATTGTTTTCGTACAAAGCGCCCCCGGCAACAATAAACAAGTGGTGTTTTACCTTTTTTCGGAAAGATAAGGATTCAGCCTTCAGGCAAAATCGACTGTTCGATCAACTGCAGCAGCAAGGCCGCGTTGGCCCGCTCCGGATGTCCGCCGGAACCGGGTTTCAATGCGCCGCGTACATCATCACTTCCATATACGGTCAGATGAACTCCCTCGTTGTTCCAGATGAAGCTGATGGTTTCGATCGGTTGGTTGCGTCCTCTGGCGCGTGGAGATTCGGAAACATCATATTCGATATTCCTGTTCAGCAAGAAAATTTCGACATCCTTGGCGCTGTCTGCAAAAAGGTGCAGATGGATGTTGCTATGCTCGCCCGCGGTACCGTTTAATACCGAGCCCGTAAGATAAGGGTTGAACTGGTCCAATTCATCCATCAGGCGCAATGCGAGCTTGCGCAACTGCAGGAGGCGGGCCGGCTGACTATTGCTAAGGAAAATTTCGTTGTATATACGAACTTCGTTTTCAATCTCGGCGTTATCAGGCAAGATCTCGCCGTTTATTCTTGTATTGCCCATGATGCGCCGCGCCGCTTTGCGCTTCGCCGTGTCATAACTGGCGCCATCTTCAGCTATCATCCGGGCTGCGGCAACGGCAATTTCGCTGCGCAGCAGCGCAATATCGGGATTATGGTCGGTCGTCATAGGGAAATGATACTCGCGAACGCACGACATTGCAGGTCAGGTAGAATCTCATTTTTGTTAATCATCCTTCGTTAATTGCGCATTATGCATATTCATATTCTGGGTATTTGCGGCACCTTCATGGGCGGGCTGGCCGTACTGGCCAAGGAAGCCGGCCACAAAGTCACCGGTTGCGATGCCAACGTATACCCGCCTATGAGCACTCAACTGGAGGAACAAGGCATAGAAATCATTCAGGGATTCGGCGCCGAGCAGTTGAGCCTGAAACCGGATCTGTTTGTCGTAGGCAACGTCGTTTCGCGCGGGAACTCCTTGATGGAGGAAATTCTTAATCGCGGTTTGCCCTACGTTTCAGGCCCGCAATGGATCGGCGAGCATATTCTGCATGATAAATGGGTGCTGGCGGTTGCGGGAACGCACGGGAAGACCACCACTGCTTCAATGTTGGCCTGGATACTGGAAGATTGCGGCTATTCACCCGGTTTTCTTATCGGCGGCGTGCCCTTGAATTTCGGTATTTCCGCTCGTCTTTCGGGAAAAGAAGCCGATTCGATTTTTTTCGTGATGGAAGCCGACGAATATGACACGGCATTTTTCGACAAGCGCAGCAAGTTCGTTCATTACCATGCCAAAACGGCCATCCTTAACAATCTGGAATTTGACCATGCCGATATTTTTGCCGATGTCGCTGCTATCGAAACCCAGTTTCACCACCTTGTCCGCACCGTGCCCGGCAACGGCAGGCTGATAGTCAACGCGCGTGAGCCATCGTTGCAACATGTTATCGGTCGGGGTTGCTGGAGCGAGAAGGAATGGTTCGGCGGAGCGGAGAGTGCCGGCTGGACGCTTGTCGAATACGATGACGGCAGCTTCGACGTGCTGTTTGACGGGGAAAGGCAGGGAACGGTCGAATGGACATTGAGCGGCGAGCACAACCGGCTTAATGCATTGGCCGCGATTGCTGCGGCAAGACACGTAGGCATTGTTCCTGCATTGGCCATCGCTTCATTGGCGCGTTTCGAGAACGTCAAACGTCGCATGGAGATTCGCGGGACAGTCAGCGAGGTTGTCGTCTACGATGATTTTGCCCACCATCCGACCGCAATTGCGACCACGGTTGCCGGCTTGCGCAAAAAATTAGGGAATCAGGGGAGAATCCTGGCAGTTCTGGAGCCGCGTTCCAACACAATGAAGCTTGGCGCGATGAAGCAGGCTTTGCCTGTCAGCCTTGAAAATGCCGATCTTGTCTTTGGCTACGGCGCCTCGTCCGGCAAGGATGCGCTTGGATGGAGTCTGGCTGACGCGCTTGCGCCACTGGGCGCGAAGGCAAGCGCATACGGCGACTTGGGCGAACTGGTAGCTTCGATTATCTCTGCCGCGCAACCTGGCGACCATATACTCGTGATGAGCAATGGCGGATTCGGCGGGGTGCACCAGAAGATCCTGGACAGCCTGCATAATAAGTACGAGTGAACGCAGAATGATTCTTTACTTGCATGGTTTCCGCTCGTCGCCTTCTTCGTTTAAGGCGCGTCTGGTTGCCGAACGAATGCAGGAGCTGGGTTTGGGCGAACAGTATATCTGTCCGCAATTGCCGGATTCGCCCGGAGAGGCTGTTCGGCTGGCTCTGGAGTTGGTCCGGCGCTTTCCCGCTGAATCGGTGGCGCTGGTAGGCTCGTCGCTGGGCGGGTATTACGCAACTTGGCTGGCGGAAAAAATCGGGTGCAAGGCCGTGCTGCTGAATCCTGTAGTCGATCCGCTGCAAGTCCGGCCGAAACATGTCGATCCGGCCAGCGGAATCCATGTTCAGGAATGGATTCGAACCACTCGGCAGTATGAAAGCGAATTCAAGGCGCTTCGGGTTGATCGGATAACACGGCCGGAACGCTATCTTCTGCTGGCGGGAACGGCAGATGAATTGCTCGACTGGCGAGGAATGACTGTTCATTATGCCGGCGCGCGCCAGCGGGTGATCGAAGGCGCTGACCACGGATTGTCGGGGTTTGCCCAATATATGGACGAGGTGCTGGAATTCTGCGGCGCATCTGCCGGAGCCAAAGGGTGAAATTTGCAGCGCTTACGCGCGTTCGCTGGCATTCGCATATAAACCGGATCAATCCGCCATGGCCGATGCGGGCATGGCTGGTCGATCCGGCATCGCTGACATCCAAGCTGGCGAAGCGCAGCCTGCAGTTCCGCGTGCAATTGTTGCGGCAGAGCTCCGGAAAAGGTCTGGCAGGAGAGTGCGAAATGCTCGGGTTGCCGCGCCGCGCCCGGTTATGGACGCGGGAAGTGTTGTTGTGTTGCGACAGCCGTGCGGTCGTGTTTGCCCGCTCGGTTCTATCCCGGGCCTCTGGATTTTCCGACTGGCCTTATTTCCGATCTTTGGGGGAAAGGCCGCTAGGGGCGGCTTTGTTCGCCGATCGCCGCGTCACTCGAGGATCATTCCAATTTGCAGAGCTGCAGCCGGCGCATCCGATGGTGCAAGCTATCCGCAGCTTTTTAGACGAGAAAGAAATTGTTCGGCCATTCTATGCGCGCAGATCCCTGTTTCGCCGCCGCGGGGGACGGTTACTCGTAACCGAAATATTTCTGCCGACACTATGTAATTTTCAGAGTAAAAATTAATATCAATGAATCTTTTTTTTGAAGAATCCGGTGATTTCAAGACGGGTGTAGTGCTGGCCCATGCTGGCGAGGCTTACCAGGTGGAACTGCTCAGCGGCAAGCGCACAAAAGTCAGGGCGAGGGATGTACTGTTACAGTACTCAACGCAAGATCCGGCCCAGATGATGACCGAAGCACAGGAGGTGGCCGAGGAGATCGACCTCGATTTTCTGTGGGAGGTGGCAGGGGAAAACGAATTCGGATTCGCCGAGCTCGGCACCGAGTATTTCGGCCATGAGCCGAGGCCGCACGAGGCAGCCGGTTTGTTGTTGAAGCTGCAGTCGGCGCCAATGTATTTTTACAAAAAAGGCAAGGGGCGCTACAAAGCCGCGCCGGACGAGTCGCTGAAGGCCGCGCTGGCCAGCATCGAAAGAAAAAAACAGCAGGCGATCATTCAGGAGCGGTACAGCGAGGAACTGAAGCAATGCCGCATGCCTGAATCAATGAGGCAGCATGCGCTTCAATTACTGTTCAAGCCGGACAAGAACAGCATTGAATACAAGGCAATGCAATCGGCCTGTATGGATTTGCACACGACGCCGCAGCGCCTGATGCTGGATACAGGTACTTTATCCTCGCCCAAAGAGTTGCACCTTTCGAAATTTCTTTTTGAAAATTTCCCCAAGGGAACGGATTTCCCTGCGTTCAAGCTTCCCTCCATATCCGCAGAGCTGCAGAAGGCCGATGTGCGGGCATTTTCAATCGACGACGTTGAAACTACGGAAATCGATGACGCGTTTTCAGTGATGACGCTGGCCGATGGCAAAGTTCAGGTCGGCATCCACATTGCCGCGCCCGCGCTGGCAATTCATCCGGGGGATGCAATAGATGTCATTGCGCGGCAGCGCATGTCCACCGTGTACATGCCTGGCGATAAAATTACGATGCTGCCCCACGAACTGGTGGAAATGTTCACTCTTGGCGAAGGGAAAAGTTGCCCTGCCGTTAGCCTTTACGTGACACTAGATCCATCGGACTGGACCATCATATCCATGCAAACCCGGTTGGAGTCTGTGCAGGTTAGCAGCAACCTGCGCCACAACGAGCTGGACGGTATCGTTACCGAGGAAAACCTGGCCAATGGTGGAGGGGAGTATCCGCACAAGGCCGATATCGCGCTTCTGTGGCAATGGGCGCAGGTACTGGAAAAGGGGCGCATGGACAAGCGCGAAAGTTTCGGCCTGAGGCCGGAACAGACCAACCGGGTCGACTTCAACTTCTATGTGAAAGACGATGTTGTCACAATCGAACGCCGCAGGCGCGGGGCCCCCCTTGACAAGATTGTTGCCGAATTGATGATTTTCGCCAACAGCAGTTGGGGCAAACTAATGCACGAGCATGGCGTGCCCGGCATTTACCGTTGCCAGGGAGGCGGCGGAGGCGGGTGGACGTCAAGAATGCAAGTGCGGTTGGTCACTCATGCAGCGCCGCACCAAGGACTTGGCGTGGATCAGTATGCATGGAGCACCTCGCCATTGCGGCGTTATACCGACCTGGTAAACCAGTGGCAGATATTGGCCTGCATCAGTCATGGCGTGGCGGCACCCCTGTCCGCGCCGTTCAAACCGAAGGACGCGGAACTGTTTGCCATTATCAGCGCGTTCGATGCAATATATAGCGCGTATGCGGAATTCCAGTCGCAAATGGAGCGCTACTGGTGTCTGCGCTGGCTTACGCAACAGAACGTCAGGCAGGTCGATGCCGTCGTGATCAAGGATGAATTGGTGCGTCTGGTCGATATCCCGCTGGTCATCGGTTTGCCCGGACTTCCATCGCTTGCGCGAGGCGCGCTGGTGAAACTGGACTTGGTGCGCTGGGATGAGGTCGATCTTTCAGTCGAAGCCCGTTTGCTGGAAGTGGCTTCGAGTGCGCCAGCGGAGACGGGGGAAAGCATTTCTCCCGCTGAGGATAGCGAAGAGGCTGAGCTGGAGTAAGAGAGCCGATCGGTTTGCCGCCGGCTCTACTTGAAGAAGAACGCTCTGAGAACTTAACAACATTTGTCGTAAAATCGTTTCATCTATGTTTTTCTTGGCATAATTTTGAAAGTCATTCTTAACAATCGGACATTAAGCATCGCCATCGCCGTTTCGGTGCTGATTCATGGCGTGCTGCTCGCGGTGAGATTCATTTCGCCGGAATCGTTTCGCCTGCCGCCGGCCGATCCCGCCCTGGAAGTGGTGCTGGTCAACGCCAAGCACAGCAAACCACCCTTGAAGGCGGACGCTCTTGCTCAGGCAAACCTGGACGGAGGCGGCAATGCGGATACCGGACGGGCCAAGTCGCTCTTGCCGGATATGGGAAAGGTCGCAGAAGGCGAAAACTTGATGCAATCACGCCGCAGGGTGCGGCAACTGCAGGAGCAGCAAAAAAAAATGATGGCGCAACTGATGCGGAATGTGCCTTTCAAGACCGCTGCATTGAAGCCTGCCCCCAACGCCGAGCCAATGCGGGCGCAAGAAACCGGCGCCGATCTGTTGGATAGTTCTACAACTATCGCACGCCGCGCCGCAGAAATAGCCAAAACAATCGAGGACCAGAACAAGCGCCCCAAAAAGACATACATCACGCCCAGCACCCGGGAAGTCGGCTACGCAATGTATTACAAATCGATGCAGAGAAAGATCGAAAATATCGGCACTCTGAATTTCCCGCAGCAGAACGGCAAAAAACTGTATGGCGAACTGACCATTTACATCCCGGTCTTTCAGGATGGCACTATCTACGAGAATGAGGGCGGTCCGCAAATTGCGAAAACGTCCGGCATATCGGCGCTGGACAACGCCGCACTGAGAATCGTACGGCGGGCTGCTCCTTTTGGGCCTTTCCCGGCCAATATGCGGTCAGGAAGCGGCAGCGATCAGTGGATAGTGACCACCCGCTTCATCTTCACCCGCGAGCAGGCGCTGGAAGCACAAATGCAGTCCGCGGATAATTAGCTCTATGCGGTGGAAATCGCCTGGAATCAGCTCGCGGCATGCCCCGAATCTAGCCAAAAAGCAGGAAAAAATGCACACTCCTGCTTATTTTCAAGCCGAACGCAGACTGAATAACAAAGCCGAAAAGAAACCGACCGATGCAGAAACCAGATCGATATGCCGTGATCGGCAATCCAGTAGCTCATAGCAAATCGCCTGATATTCATGCCATATTTGCTCGGCAGACCGGTCAAAATATGATTTACGAACGTTTGCTGGCGCCGCTTGAAGGCTTTTCCTCCACCATCATTAAATTCATCGCGGAGGGAGGCAAAGGTGCGAACGTCACTGTCCCGTTCAAGCTGGAGGCATATGAAATGGCTTCGGATCTGACTGCACGCGCAAAGTCAGCCGGAGCGGTCAATACGTTCAAGTTCGAGGGCAATTCGATACTTGGAGACAACACGGACGGAGTCGGTCTGATAACGGATATCGTGCGAAATGCCGGTATGCAGATTAGAGGGAAGAGAGTGTTGCTGCTGGGCGCCGGCGGTGCGGCCCGCGGCGTCATGTTGCCCCTGATCGAACAGAACCCCGCGGGGATGGTGATTGCCAATCGCAGCTTGGCGAAGGCGGCTGATCTGGCCCAGCGATTTTCCGCCAGCGGTAGTGTTGGAGTTTCCGCTTTCGGCGAACTGAAGGGACAGTTCGATCTCATAATCAACGCCACTTCGGCCAGCATTTCCGACGACATGCCGCCCGTGCCGGAAATCGTTTTTGGAGCGGGAACCCTCGCGCTGGATATGATGTACGGCAGTCAGCTGACCCGCTTTTTGCGCTTCGCTGCGGAGCACGGAGCAAGCGTACGGGATGGGTTCGGGATGCTGGTTGAACAGGCGGCCGAATCGTTCTTTGTCTGGCGCGGCATTCGTCCGGATACAAAGCCAGTATTTTTAGCTTTGCGTCCGTGAGGGCAGAAGTGCGGACTTCGATGAAATTCATGCGCACGTACTGGTTGTGGGTTCTGCTGGGCGTGCCAGTTGCCTTTGTGCTGCTGATTCAGCTGTATTTTTTTGCCCAGATAGGGTGGTGGGTCAACCATAATCCTACTTCATCCAGTTTTATGCGGCAGCAGCTGGCGGTGCTGCAGAAAAAAAATCCGGACGTAAAGTTGAGGCACAAGTGGGTACCATATAACCGGATATCGAATAACCTGAAGCGCGCCATTATTGCATCGGAAGACGCAAATTTTTCCGAGCATGAAGGAGTCGACTGGGATGCGCTGCTAAAAGCTTATGAAAAAAATTCCAAGAAAGGAAAAGTGGTCGCAGGCGGATCCACAATTACGCAGCAGCTAGCGAAGAATCTGTTTCTTTCCGGTCAGCGCAGCTATTTTCGCAAGGCGCAGGAGTTCATCATTACGTATATGCTCGAATTCTGGATGGAGAAAGAGCGTATCTTCGAAATTTATCTGAATGTGGTCGAATTCGGCACGGGTGTGTTTGGCGCTGAAGCAGCCTCCCTGTATTACTACAACATACCGGCTGCCAATTTAGGGGCAAGCCAAGCAGCCAAGCTGGCAGTCATGCTTCCAAATCCGCGTTATTACGGTGCGCACCGCGATTCGGCCTATATGATGCGCCGGACCGCTCTTATCTTGCGCAGGATGGGTTCAGCCGAGTTGCCGTGATCTTCTCTTTGTCACATCGACGAAATAAAGTTCCAGTAAGGTAATTCCCGAAGGCAACGTCAAATGCTTGCTTGAGTGTATTCCTGTCAGTACACTGGCGCTGTTTTTGATATGGATTGCATCTATTGACCGATGCCAGGGTCAAGCAGGAAGCATGCATGTTGATCTTGCGTCTTTCTTCAAAGAAGGCCCGTTGCAGAAGAACGAAGCAAACCCTCTGTTCTTTTTGAACGACAGACACGATTACAAGCCCGGCTGAAAGAACTTCCTTATGATTAATGTTTTCGTATTGCAAAATGGTCGATTGAATCAGGTGCCTATCGAGTCCCGGGCCGATCTGGAGAATATTGAGCCAGTATGGGTTGACCTGACCGATCCGACTGATGAGGAACGCGGGTGGGTCAAAAATATTTATGGAGTGACTCTTCCCGATGAGGATGACGTCAAGGATATTGAGGCTTCGGCACGTTATTACGAAGCGGAAAACAGCGATTTGCATCTACGCACCGATTTTCGTATCGACGATAACGATGGCCCTTCCCAGACGGTGACAGTTGCTTTCATTCTGGCGCGCAACAAACTATTTTCAGTACATGCCGAAGATCTGCCTGTGTTCCGCCTGGTACGGATGCGAGCCCGCTCGCGGCCGGGTTCGATCACCGATTACAAGGACGTGCTGCTTGATTTGTACGCGACTGACGCGGAATACTCCGCCGATGCTCTGGAAGGAATCTATCAAAATCTTGAGCACGTAAGCAGTAAAGTTCTGCAGGAGGAATTTACCGACCAGGATGCTGCCGCAACATTGAATGCGATAGCGAAGGAAGAAGACTTGAATGGCCGGGTTCGCCGGAACATGATGGATACGCGGCGGGCGATCAGCTTTTTGATGCGCGGGCGTTTGTTGGATGCAGCGCAATTCGAAGAGGCGCGGCAGATTCTACGTGATATCGAGTCCCTCGATGGCCATACTTCCTTCCTGTTCGACAAGATCAACTTTCTGATGGATGCAACGGTCGGCTTCATCAATATTAATCAGAACAAGATCATCAAGATATTCTCCGTGGCGAGCGTGGTGTTTCTGCCGCCTACCCTGATCGCCAGCATCTATGGAATGAATTTCCAGATACTACCGGAACTCCAGTGGAGCCTGGGCTACCCATTCGCGTTAGCGTTGATGCTGGCTAGTGCGATCGCGCCGTTCTGGTATTTCCGCAAGCGCGGCTGGCTCAAGTAAGCTGCCCGACGCCATGACTGTTTAATCAGAAGCCGCGGTCTTTTCGATAAACCTGTGCAGTAGAACCGCATTATCATACCGAGCGATAGCTGGCGGTGACGCAGGAAAACCGGGTTCGCCGATCCATGCCATAGGTCTGGCCCTGCCCGGTTTCTGCCTGAATATCGGAATGGCTGGCACGCCATATTCCCGTTTCCGCTACGACCATGGCCGCCTGTTAATGCCTATTATGTGCCTCACAGGGCTTGAATATAACGATAAGTTAAGCGAATAGTAGTGTTGTAGTTTTGCACGAAATTCGCCGAAATAACACGTATTTAATTGTATATTATGAAACTTTATTGTCATTGATTGTTTTCTTGCGGCAATTTTGTTGCGCTCGGGCAATTTCATAGTATTCTCGGACATGTGTTCGGAATGAGCAGGTGACGCCAATGAGCAACCGCGGTTTGAAGATTATGGTGATTGACGACAGCAGCACAATTCGCCGTACGGCTGAGTTGTTCTTAAGCGCGGCCGGCTATAAAGTCATTCTTGCGGAAGATGGGTTTGATGCTCTTGCAAAAATTACGGATCATCATCCGGCTTTGATTTTTTGCGATATCTTAATGCCGCGGCTGGACGGGTACCAGACCTGTGCATTGATAAAGAAAAGCGGGAAGTTCCATTCGACCCCGGTCATCATGCTGTCCTCAAAGGACGGCTTGTTTGATCGTGCGCGCGGAGCCATGGTCGGTGCGGAACGCTATCTTACCAAGCCGTTCACAAGAGACGATTTACTAAAGGCAGTAGTGGATCATGTGATCCCTGTTGCCTGACCAATTTTGAGTTGAGGGTTTAATCATGGCTATAAAAAAAATACTGGTTGTCGACGATTCACCGACGGATCGTTACTATTTGACCGACATCCTGGTCAAGAACGGCTATTCCGTGTCCACCGCGGAAAGCGGTGACGAAGCGATGGATAAAGTCAAGGCTGACAAACCGGAGCTGATTCTGATGGATGTAGTAATGCCGGGAAAAAACGGGTTTCAGACCACTCGCGCGATCACACGGGATCCGGGCATGCAGAATGTGTTTGTGATCATGTGCACCAGCAAGGATCAGGAAACCGACCGTATATGGGGTTTGCGCCAGGGCGCTCAGGATTACCTGGTCAAGCCAATTGATCCGCAAATTTTGCTGAATAAAATCTCAGCCTTGGGTTAACCTCCTTTATGACGCACACCACCGACTCCATTCCAGAGAACGCGGTCGAAACAAACGACCGGGGCGAGCGGCGCAAACGCCTGCGCGAGTTCCAGTCCGGACTGGCCGAACGTGTGCAGGCGGCTCGCACCAATACGGATGCGGCTGCAAATCAGCTTGGTGTAATGATCGGCCAGACGCACTGGCTGATCGATTTGCAGGAAGTCGGCGAGATCGTGTCGGTCGGATCGATTGCGAAAGTGCCATTGACGCGGGATTGGTACCTTGGCTTGGCGAACATAAGGGGAAACTTGGTCAGCGTGATTGATTTCGCCTGCTTTGACGGTTTTCCTCCCATCGACATCAGTTTGGAAAGCCGAATTGTGACTTTCTCTTCCCGGTTGTCGTTCAACTGCGGACTCTTGGTGTCGAGAGTGCTGGGGCTTCGCAACATGTCGGCGATGAAACAGCATGTCCCTGATCCGGATTCGGCCGAGACATCGATTCAGCAGTATCTTGATCAGGAGTCTGTTTCCTGGAGTCGCCTCCAATTATCGCTGCTGGTGCAGGATCCCCGTTTTTTGCATATTGGTCTATGACGATTTAGTTATTGGAAAGAGGAGATTGGTAATGGAGTTCAAGCTGCCGTTTTTTAGCCAGAAAAACCAAGTTCCGACATCGGACGAGGATGGCTTGCCCGATGCGTTGCCAGACTCTTCCAATGCAAAACTTTCCTCGGACGAAGTGGCGAATGGTACTAGCCTCGAACAGGGGCTGGACACTGTTGGAATTGCATCCCGTAAAGTGGCTGAACTTCGGCTTCCATTAGTTGGCCATCTGCCTCAGCAGAGCCAAGAACGCATATTTTTGTCCCTTGTGGTCGTTTCTTTCTTGATGATCCTGTTCTTTGGACTCGCTCAATGGCAAAGAAATTATCTCACCACGTACCAGGCGGAGATGGTGGGCGATGCGCTCACGCAATATCAAATTATCGGTCAATCATTGCCGAACGTGATCCAAGGTAAACCGGAAGCGGTCTCTCAGCTGGAGGTCAGCCAGAAACGGATAAACAAGAACCTGAAGGATCTGAACCTGGCGCAAACGGGTGAATACTCCGGCTCTGGAGATACATACAGTTATCAGATGTACAAGCCTGATCCTGCATTGGTCGATTTGACTGTGGAGGTCACAAAAACATGGGAGTCTCCCAATGGAGCATTAGAGACGCTTCTGGATAAGAAAGAGGAACTTAAGCGTTTTGCGGAGGCGCGAAGCAAGATGGGAGAAATATCCCCAATGATGTATCAGCTTGGCGAACAGATTTCTTCCTTTGTTCAGCGAAACAATTCCTCGGCGCAGGAAATTGCCGCCGCGGGTCAGTTGCGCATCCTGACTCAGCGTATCGGTCAGAATCTTGAAAACATCATGAACAAAAGGGAAATCAACCCAGACACGTCCTTATCCCTGAACAAGGATCTTGTTGCCTACCTCGGCATTATCGACGGATTTCTGAATGGCAGCGAAAATTTGCGGTTAAGCGCAATACGTGATCCGGCAACAACAGAGAAATTGGCGCGTCTGCAAAATATTCTCGCCCAGTACCAGCGTTCTGCAGATCTCATTGTCGGGAGCGTCGCCAACTTGCAAGCTGCCTATCAGGCGGAACAGCAGGTGATATCCAGTAACGAAGTTTTTAAAGGTCAGCTATCGGAGCTAAAAAATCTTTACTTGCAGGACATGAACGCGATGCGTTGGCCTTACAGGATGATGCTGTTGTTCGTGCTGGTTGCGTTGGTGTCCGTAGGCGGAATGGTGGTGGTGCAGTTGCAGGGTAGCGTTATCAGCGCGAATGAAGCGGAACAACGACGCCAAGAGGCGGAAGCACAAAGACTGCAGGCGCAAAAGCAGGAAGAGGAAGCCAGGGCTATCAATGAAAGAAACCAGGCTGCAATTTTGCGGCTGATGAATGAGTTGCAGGAAGTTGCTGACGGTAATCTGACTGTGCAGGCCACCGTTTCCGAAGACGTTACGGGCGCTATCGCCGACTCGATTAATTACACGGTTGAGGAATTGCGTATTCTGGTTGGCAGGGTTACCGCGACAGCGGAACAGGTGACGACTGCTTCTAACGCGGCGCAACAGATTTCCGCCGATCTTATCAATGCTTCCCAGCAGCAATCGCATGAAATCCAGGATGCCAGCCAGGCCGTACTGAAAATGGCCTCGGACATTACCGAGGTATCACAGTCAGCCAGTGACTCAGCGGTAGTGGCACGCCAATCGCTGACTGCGGCGGCACAGGGCTCGATGGCGGTAGAAAATACCATCAAGGGCATGAACGAAATCCGCGTGCAGATTCAGGAAACTGCGAAACGAATCAAGAGACTGGGCGAGTCGACGCAGCAGATCGGCGAGATCACCGAACTGATTTCAGACATTACCGAACAGACCAACGTGCTGGCCTTGAATGCGGCGATTCAGGCTGCGTCCGCGGGCGAAGCGGGCCGTGGCTTCTCGGTGGTCGCGGAAGAGGTGCAGAAGCTGGCGGAACGTTCGGCGGCGGCAACCCGGCAGATTGGCGCTCTGGTGCGCACTATTCAGACGGATACCCAAGAAGCCGTGGTCGCTATGGAAAATTCAACGCAGGAAGTGGTGGAAGGTGCAAAACTGTCCGATGCGGCAGGCGCGGCATTGACCGACATCAGCCGCGTTTCAAGCCATTTGGCGGAACTGATTCAACAAATTTCCGGGATGACGGAAAAGCAGGCGATATCGGCGAATAGCGTGTCTCGAAGCATTCAGAATATCTTGGGCGTGACGGAGCAGACGCAGCACGGCACTCAGCAGACGGTACAGTCGATTCAGCAGCTTAACCTGCTGGCCGAGGAACTCAAGAATTCGGTATCGCGCTTCCGCGTATCGGATTGATGCGCAGGGAAATTGCCGATCATGCAATTACATTTTTCGTGCAAAAGATGCGATCGGGAACCGGGATTTTGTCAGCAGTAATGCGCAATCATGGATAGCTGCCAGCGCCTATTGCCTTTTGAACCAATGGATCAATCATGAGCATCCGCACTCTTGCTGTAACGGAAGGCAACACGGATAACTACGACACCGGACCACTTTCCTGGGTGATCGGGGAAATTCGAGATGCCTTGCATCATTCAAAGGAAGCGCTTCTTGATGCAGTTAAAAAAGACAGCGAATCCAACGCAACCTTGCTCAACCATGCCAAAACGTATTTGCATCAGGCGCATGGCGCTCTGCACATGGTTGATGTATATGGCGGGAGCCTGATTACCGAAGGGGTGGAAGAAATACTTCGGGGTATGGCCGACCAGCAGATACCGGTCAGTCTTGAAAACGCAAGACTGATCGACAACACTTATCAAGCGCTGGTGGAATATCTGGAAGATCTGCTGGACGGAGCTCCGCAGCGGCCCGTCTGTCTTTACCCGTTCTACAAAGAATTGAAAGAGGTCCTTGGTTCCCAAAGAATTCACCCGGCAGATCTTTTTTTTCCTAATTTTTCAAACAGGGCCCAGTTGGAGGATGAGGGCGCAGGTCCGACGAATGAAAGCATAGATTATGCGGAATTACGGCCCAAGTTTGAAAAGCTGCTGCTGCCTGTTCTGAAAAATTCCTCTGCTGTTGCCGGAATGGAGGAAGTGGCAGGCATGCTCGGCATCGTTACTGAAATCAGGCAGGCGCAAAGCAGCGGGGAACTACGGGACTTCTGGTGGGTAATGCAGGGCTTTGCCGAAATGGCATACGGCGGCTTGTGCAGCAACGAGTTGTACGTTAAGTATGCGTTTGCCCGCATCAATCTGCAAATTCGTCAATTGGCCGAGCGCTCGGATCTTATTTCTGAAAGACTGCTGCGCGAGACCCTGTTTCTGATTGGGAGCGCCGAGCATTCCACGCCGATAATGGAAGATATACGTAGCGCCTATCAGATCGACAGACTGATACCGGCCGATTACGAGAAAAAAAGATATGGGCAGACGGACCTTGCGGCTCTTGGCGAAGCCAAACTGGCGTTGGAGCAGGCAAAACAATTGTGGATCCTCGCCGCCGACGGAGACAGAGGCGCAGCCGAAGAGTTTGCAAACAAGAGCAGGGAATTGGCGGATGCCAGCACAAAGCTGAAGCAGCCTTCATTGGCGCTGGTGTTTCACACTATCAATGCGCTGTCCCAAAAAGGTATATCTGTACATTCGAGTGAGCTTCTGGCCCTTGAAATGGCTTCCATACTGTTGTTTGCCGAAAATGCACTGGATCAGATAAGGCGGCTGCCCGCTGATTTTGGACAGAAGGCAGAGGAACTGGCCAGCAGGTTGATAATGATTCAGTCAGGACAAACGCCACCTGATTTGGACGGGCCAGTCGCCGGCATGACGCCGGAAGCGCAGCAGCAACGCACGGTCATGAAGCTGGCCGCAGAGATGGAATTGAGTCTGCGCCAGGTGGAAAGAATTCTGGATGAATATTTTGTTGACCTTTCCCAGTTTGGCGTTCTGGCTGAAGTCGATCCCATCCTGCACCAGATCGCAGGAGGTCTGACGCTTCTGGAACAAGATGATGCGATACAGGCAGTTGCGCACATCCGGCAAGTAGTAATGTATCTGCATGAGGGCGGTAGCGCAGGCATGCAGGCCAGCCAGGAAATGCTGCAGGACATCGCGCATAACATCAGTGCATTGGGATTTTTTCTCGAAATGCTTGCACAGCATTCGGAAGCGACAAAAAACCGTTTCTCATTTGACGCAGAGGCAGGTCTTTTCCGAACCCGGTTCATTGATGCGCCAGAGGTGCAAAGTGCCGTATTCATGCCTTCCGAGATGGATGAGGCGCGGAACGAACTGGAAGAAATGCTCGGGCAGGACAGTTACGCTCCAAGAAAACGGGATTTAAAAACAGGGGATGCGCCAACTCCAGCGCCAACTGCTGATGAGGCTGTTCTTGGTGCGGATAACGCCGACGGCCCAGCAGACTCCGGTTCAGAACAGGAGACGGTTTCTTGCCTGGCTGCTTCCGATGATTCCGGTGATGATGAGTTGCTGGATATTTTCATATCAGAGGCAGAGGAAGCGCTGGACTACGTTAAGAATACGGTTGCCGAAGTGCGCCACGTTCCGGAAGATCAGGATCAGTTTCCGACTTTGCGCCGCTCGTTCCATACGTTGAAGGGAAGTAGTCGCATGGTGGGGCTGACTGCCTTTTCCGAAGCTTCAGCCAGTGTTGAGCAAGTGATGAATCTGTGGCTGTCGGAGGCGCGTAACGGAACTCCCGACCTGTATGCGCTGCTCGATAAAGCAAGTGAGGAACTCGGCATGTGGGTAACGGATCTGAAAAATTCAGGTTCTTCTTCACGTACCCCCACTGCTTTGGCCGAGGCTGCCGAGCGGGTAAAAAAAGGCGGCGAATTTTACTTTGAAGAAAATGCTGGAGCCGCAAACGAGGCAGTTCAAATTGATGAGGCGGAGCTAGTCATCGCACAGCAGGAAGAGCTGCAGGATGAAAGTGGCGCTTCGGTCGAAGAGATCGAAGCCGCCGGCGTCGCACTGGAAGAAACGGCAGAGGTTGCTGTCATTCCGGACTCGCCGGAGCAATCGCAGTCGAACATAATCGATTTTCCTGCTTTGATGCCGGTTGTTATGCCAGACGACAATACAAAGTATATTGGCGATCTTCAAATCAGCGTGCCGCTGTTTAATATTTACCTGGCGGAAGCCGACGAATTGATCCGTCTCCTGTCGCAGGATTTTGCGGAGTGGTGGCATGAGCCGGAGCGCCCGGTTACAGACAAGGCAATCCATTCCGCCCATTCTCTGACCGGTTGTTCGGCTACCGTTGGCTTTCAGTCGCTGCAGGAAGTCGCGCATGCCCTTGAGATGTTCCTGCAAGGGATGGAAAATCGACGGCAGAGTATGACAGTCGAAGAGTTTTCCCTTCTTCAGCAATGTATTGATAGCTTGACGCAGATGCTATCGCAGGTTGGGCTCAATGAGCTTCCGACGCCGCAACCTGAACTTGTGTCACAGTTGCATCAGGCGCAACACGATCTTTCAAGGAGTTCGGCTGCTGATTATTCTCAAAGCGACACCCAAAATGGGCCGGCGGAAAACGCGCCTCTTTTTGCCGAAACTGATGATTTCCAAGATATCGTATCGGATGAAAGAAAAGTTGGTGCCGACTCGGACCGCGCTCTGGTTCCCAAGGATTTGCTCGATCCGGATTTGCTGCCTTTGTTCCTGGAGGAGGGGCGCGATCTTATGCCGCAAATAGGCCAAGCCTTGCGGGCTTGGCAAAAGACTCCTTCCGATCTAAGTATTGCGCCGATGGTTCGACGGCACCTGCATACCGCAAAGGGCAGTGCTCGAATGGCCGGAGCCATGGGGTTGGGCCAGCATATACATATGCTGGAGAGTCGCATAGAAAATATACTGCGCTCAAAAATAGTAACTCCGCAAGTCATGGACGATTTGCTGACTCGGTACGATCACGGCTTGCAATTGTTTGCTCTCCTGGAAGAGTCGGCAGAAAGCATGACTTCGGTGATCGAATCGCAATCTTCGCCGGAATCGCAGGAGGACTCCCTGTCCGTCCAAGACACAGGACAGGTCAGCCACGATGCAACAAGCGAGTCTGCTTCAATTCCGAGGGTGCGGGTACGGGCAGACATTCTGGACCGCCTGGTCAATCAGGCGGGCGAAGTATCGATTGCACGTTCCAAAATTGAGAACGAGATTGATACTCTCAGGCAATCCATGTTCGAATTGACCGATAATCTGTCGCGTCTTCGTCTGCAATTGCGCGAAGTCGAGATCCAGGCCGAAACCCAGATTACATCGCGCATGACGCAAACCGCTGACAGGGAGTTCGACCCGCTGGAGTTCGATCGATTCTCGCGTTTGCAGGAATTGACGCGAATGATGTCGGAAAGCGTGGACGATATCTCAACGATTCAGGAAGGTCTGGTCCGCACAGTCGACGGCGCCACCATTGATTTGGAAAACCAGAACCGACTGACACGCGTGTTGCAGGAAGACTTGATGCAAGTGCGCATGGTGCCTTTTGCAAGTATTGCCGAGCGTTTGTATCAAGTTGCTCGACAGACGGCGAAAGAGACAGATAAGCGCGTCAATCTGGACATATACGGCACTTCAGTAGAGATTGACCGGAGCGTCCTTGAAAAGATAATGGGCCCGCTTGAGCATTTGCTGCGTAATTCGATCGTGCATGGCATTGAATCCCGTGAGGAACGCAAGGATGCGGGCAAGAACGAAACTGGCGGACTGCTGGTCGAGATCAAGCAGGAAGGAAATGAGGTCGTTCTCCAGTTTACGGACGACGGCCAAGGGTTGGACGTGGATCATATTCGAGCCAGGGCAGAGTCGGCTGGATTGTTGCCCTCAGGACGGGAAATGACGGACACGCAACTGAAAGAACTGATTTTTCAGCCCGGGTTCTCAACTGCCAGCGAAATTACAGAACTGGCCGGACGCGGAGTCGGGCTGGATGTGGTGCGGTCAGAGGTGACAGCCTTGGGAGGACGAGTCGCTGTCAACTCTACTATAGGCAACGGCACGCGTTTCACCATCAACCTGCCTTTGACCTTGGCGGTCACATCGGCTGTATTGCTGTCAACAGGAGGTAATACTTTTGCTGTGCCCTCCATATTAGTCGAACAGGTACAGCATTTTAAAAACGACGCGTTGACCAGCGCATACAACGCGGGCTCGGTGATTTGGCAAAATGAGCCCATACCATTGCATTACTTGTCCGCATTATTGGGGGATTCCAGCGCAACCCCTATCGTTCAGCAATATACGCCGGTCATTATTTTAAGAAGCGGTAGCGACCGGGTCGCCATCCATGTCGACCAAATACTTGGCAACAAGGACGTGGTCGTTAAAAACATAGGACCGCAATTGGCGCGCTTGCCGAGTATTGTCGGCGCCACGGTGCTTGGTTCTGGAAATATTGTCTTGATTCTGAATCCGATACCGTTGGCGCAACGGATCGCAACTGAAGTCAGGGCCATCCCGGGCTCGGATGAACTGCCCGCAAAAGTTATTTCCGAGGCAGCTCTGCCGTCCAGCACAACGGCGACAGGGGAGGACAGTGCCCAGGCTCAGGGTCTGCGTAAAAAGAACATTGTGATGGTGGTCGATGACTCTTTGACGGTGCGCCGTGTAACGCAGCGATTCCTTACCAGGGAAGGGTACCAGGTCGTGCTGGCCAAGGACGGGATCGATGCGTTGGAACAATTGCAGAACGTTACGCCGGATGTAATGCTGGTCGATATCGAGATGCCCCGAATGGATGGATTTGACTTGACCAGGAATGTTCGCGGCGATGCGCGGTTGCGCAGCATTCCGATCATCATGATCACCTCGCGCTCAGCCAGCAAACACCGTAACTATGCTATGGATCTGGGGGTTAACGAGTACTTCGGCAAGCCCTTCCAAGAGGAAGAACTGCTCAAATCCATTGGTACATTTGTCAACAAAGAAGCGTGGTCTTCCTGATAGGTGCGCAAAAAGGACTAATTAGTCCTTTTTGCGCAGTTCCTGTGAGCTCAAGTGCAAAGACTGGCGCAAAGGAAGTGCTGCTCCGTTTTCGGAGTTTCTGAATGCGGTCTTTTTTTGTTTGATGTTCACGCGCCGGGACCGTCCTGCATAATCCTTGCCGATTGCTTCCTGAATCTGAACGGGATCATTGCCGCGCACTGTCAGCCATTCCTCTACCAAAGCAGCAAGGCGCTCTAGCGCTATCCCATGAGTTGCACTCGTTTTTGCATACAGCCAGTCCGAGAAATCAATAAACCGGACAAACGGCTCGTCATCAAGAATCAACCGAAGAGTATGGGCGAATTTTCCTGAATTGGCGACCATGTCCCAGTAGCGCGCAAAGCGAACCAGCCTTTGCATCGCCGCAAAATTTATCCGGTTAGTGGCAAGAATGGTATAAGGCGGCGAAGGATCGAACACCAGGCCATGATCGGCTGTATGGCGAATGATCGGGGTTCCACGCAAGCGTTTTATAATCCCGAACTGGATTTCATGTGGCCCGATGCCAATCAGTCGGTCAAAACCTTGCGCAAAACTATCGATATCCTCCCCGGGCAAGCCTGCGATCAGATCAACATGCAGGTGCGCATGCGAGTGCTCGATGAGCCAGCGGATATTTTCGGCAGAAGCATCATTGTTCTGCCTGCGGCTAATTAATGCTTGCACCTCCTCATTGAAGGTCTGGAGTCCGATTTCAAGTTGCAGCGTACCAGGCGGAAACTGGCTAATGCATTCTTTTAATGCAGAAGGAAGATGATCCGGTACAAGCTCGAAGTGAGCGAAAACAGCGTTGTCCGGATCAGCCGCTATCTTGTCGAGAAAAAATTGAAGAATCCTGAGGCACGAATTGACATTGAGATTGAATGTGCGGTCCACGAATTTGAATCGTCGAGCGCCGCGCGCATAGAGCGCTTCCATCTCCGCAAGAAAATTATCCAGATCGAATGCCCACGCGGTTTTATCCAGCGATGACAGGCAGAACTCGCACTTGAAAGGGCAGCCCCGGGAAGCCTCTACGTAAAGCGTTCGATGGGCTATATCTTCGCTGCTATAAAAACGATAGGGCATTTTCATGTCCGCCAGCCGCAGTTGCATGCCCGCAAGAATTTTTTGAGGTGGGCGCCGGCCGCAGTCAATCAGCCGGCATATTTCCGGAAAAGTGGCTTCACCCCAACCGGTAATTACATAGTCGGCCAGATGCACGATAGGCTGGGCCTCGGGCTCATGCGAGACTTCGGGGCCGCCCAGAATGAGCGTCACATCGGGCGCAACGGCCTTCAACATGGCAACCACCTTGGCGGTTTCTTCCACATTCCATATATAAACGCCCAGTCCGATGACACTCGGCTGGCAAGCAAGCATTTTCTCTACGATTACGCCTGTAGGCGTGCCAATCACAAATTCAAGCAAACGCGTGCTGGCTTGCAGTTCTCCCATGTTGGCAAAAAGGTAGCGCAGACCTAGCGAGGAATGAGCGTAACGCGCATTGAGAGTGGACAGCAGGATGGTCATGAAAAAACATGCCTAAGAAAAGTTGCATTGTACGCCGGAGGAATAAGGCGGCGACCGCATGAGTCAACTGAGGCGTCATCCATAAGGAAG